>ERZ779852.43-NODE-43-length-127995-cov-47.694208_pt1 | contig 127995 bp, 176 predicted proteins | sample MGYA00511559_ERZ779852 | MGnify/ENA primary metagenome ERZ779852 (study PRJEB29588, sample SAMEA2157977) | human gut metagenome | biome: human gut; feature: human-associated habitat; material: faeces | place: Denmark | collected 2008/2010 ...
AAAAATTTATAATTTGATGTCATATACTCCACCAGATGGATTTGTACTTGATGAATATGTAGGAGATTACATTGTTACTAGAATAGCAACTGTTTATAGTTATAATTATGGTATTAATTATTATAATAAAACAAATACGGTTAATGGTGGTACAGGAACGATTGAAAGAGAATTTAGATATAGAAAGAAAGATATACCAAATATATATAATAAATATTATGTTGAAATTACTATATATTTTTCAACGATTCATTGTAAATGTAATAAGGTAACTGATATACCTGGTACAAATAGTGGAAATGTTAGATTGGGGATTATTGTAGATTTAAATTGTGAAATAGGTGAAGGAATAGGTGGTCATACCGAAACAATTAGTTTTTCATGGGTTATGAAGGATGGTATAGACCAGAATAAATATTTTAAAGGTCCTTGCAATTACTGTTTAGGATCACGTTTTACCACTCAAGAATCTTGGGTAATTAATAATGCGGATGGTTCCAAAACATTTTATGATTTCTACATAAATATAAATACAGATTCAATAAATAGTCCATCCCATAGTTAATTGATATATTTCAATCATTATAAAAAATACTGGCTCTGTCTTAAGACAGAGCCTTATTTTATTTCAATTTATTCAATTTATTTAATTCTATATTTAGCACCTATGATAGCATTAGCTGCAGCAAATGAACCAGTCATCTTCATCATTCTATCTTTCCAAGTGAATACAATACCTTCTGTAGAATTCAATTTGTTCCCAAGTTTCTGAAGTCTTAACAATTGATCCCTAAGCTTATCTTTGTCTTCTTGAGTACCTTTCTCATCAACAAGTTTCTTAGTTGCTTCTATCTCATTCTTCAAATTGATTATTGCTTTGTCTTTGACACCATCATTAATCAAACCAGATGTAAGTTCAATTACTTTATTTGACATATCTAAGAACAGGTCATCAATAGGTTCAATAACATCTTTAACATATTTCTTATAATCTTTCTTGTCTATAGAAACAATTTCATCAACATGTTCTGGATAGCTCTTCTTCAATATTCTTATGTTTACACTTTTATCTGAATTGAACCATCTGTTGAAGAATGCATCCTTTTCAGTCATCCATTCTGGTGCTATACTTTCAAAACGTTTCTTTTTCCAATCTTCTATAGTAGCATCTTTTCCTAAACCTTCAGATTTGAACAATCCAATAACTTTCTTTTTATATTCATTAGCAAACTTATTGCTGTCTTTAGTAACTTGAATAATTATATTAGGTGTAAGCTTGGCTTTGTCATCTTTTTCTATAGCCTTTTGAATTACATCAAGTCCATCTTTAGTAACACTATCCTTTTTCCATTCATCACCTTCTTTCTTATATATCCAAATATTATGGAAGTCAACTTGGTCATCATCGTAATACATTATATTAGTAGTACCTGATACTATACATTCACAGTTCACTAACAATCTTGTATTAGGATCAGGATTGAAGAATTTATTGCCAATTCTCTTGAATATCTTTTCAAGTGTCTTACCAGCAGATACAAATGCTCTTTGAATGGTTGGTTTGTCTTTCCATTTTTCAATCATATCTTTGATAGTCATACCACCACGTTCTGAATTCAGGTCACTTTTATTTCTTATAAATACTACTTCATTCTGATTATTCATAGATGCTTGTATGTTAGTACCATCTAATTTCTCTGTGGCATTAGATATCTTACCGCCAAACATATCATCTATCAAATCAAGTAAATCTTGACACGTGAAGTCAGTTTCATCAATAACGTGCATCATGTGACCCGCCATAGCACCTTCTTGTATCATCACATATTTTTTTAAAGAAATCATAAATAAATTATATGTTTATTTTCAGTATTATTTTTTATTTTGTTGAAATCAATATTATTTAATGAAAATATTTCAATATATCTCATATTAGATTGTTTTGCTTTATTTCTTTTTTGTACATCTGTTGATGTCCATGTCCTTATTGCTTGGTTATAATAATTAGATTTTTTTGATACCCAGTATTCTATTTGTTTAACATCTTCTAAATTATTTTCATCATAAGGATGAAATCCATGAAGCCAGGTACCTTGGTATTCAATAAATGTATCAATTGATTTTATATAAAAATCACACCAATATGGATATCTTTGTTCTTTGTGTTGTCTATCAATATCATTTTTATCAAAATATTTTAATAACATATTATATAAAATATTTTCATTTTTTGATATTCTTCCTTTTTGTATGTTTGAATGATATAATTTTTTTCTAACTTCTGGTATATTTAATACACAACATTCATTATATTTTATATAATTTGTTTCCGCTTGTTTATTTTTTATTGATTCATTTTTTATCAATTGACCTATGGTTTCACAATTATATTTTCTTTTAAATGTTTGTTTTATTTTTTCTCTAATTATATTCGAAGATAAATTTTCTTTTACCCCATATTTCAATATATTAGTTTGTTGTCTTTTATATTTAGCAATATCATTGTTAGATGTCCAAGTACTATTATATTATAACTGCCACCTTCAAAGATTTGTACATATTGTGTTAAATTAATCATTTCTTAGATTTGCTGTGTTTTAATTTTATAGACAAACTAGCATTTAATGGATTAGGAATAGACAATCCACCAACATCAAATGTCCATTTACTTACACCAGAGCTTACAACTTCTAGAATCATTTTATTCTTTCTGATTCCAAAGTATACTTGTTTCATATCTACTGCTTTATGAATAATTGATGAAATAACATCCTCATTTTCAGACCCGTATTCTTCATTTATTTCTTTTATGCATATAGCCCATAATGGATATATAAAGAAACCATATTTAAGCTTAGGTTGATTTTCGGTATTAATTTTATCCCAATCATACTTATTCAATAAATGAGATGTATCATTGTATCCTATTGCTTTGTATACTTCTTCAAAAAATTCTTTTGGATGATCACCAACTATAGAATCTAAAATTTCATTTATTTTAGAAAAATCTACTTTTGAATGCTTTTCATTTGCAAGATTTTTAAATTTCTTAAATGCTTCATTATTAGAAAGATATTTATCTACAACATATTTCTGTATTAGTGAATTTTTTTGATCGAATACAGACATACTATATGAGATAGCAATATTATTGATAAACTCTATTTCTTTATAGTCATACATTGCTTTTTTCTCTTTCTTATTCATCTGATCTTTTTCTTTCTTAAGATCATCAAGTTCATTTTCAACATTCTTTTTTAAGTTTGCAACAGTTTTAAGCATCAAATTTTTACCAGCTGGTTTACCACCACCACCAAGTTGTTTAGCAGATACTTTATAACCATTAATATAGTAATCTATCAAAGGTTCATTAGAAACTGTAGGAAAAACTACCTTACAATCATTAAACAATCTAAAGAACAAGAATGGACCTAAAATTTCACCAAAGTCCTTTTCAATACAAGCAATGTCACCATTTTCTATTGGTTCAATATATTTCTTAATACTTGATAAATCTAATTCAATTCTGCCTTCAGAAGAAGTGTTGAAGAAATCATCTACAGTTCCTTCTTTAAATGATCCTTCTCTCTTTAAATTTCCCTCATCCAATATATCAATTAACTTATCACAACATTTAACTATTTCTGGATGTTTTTCTTTTAATGAAGCTAAACCTCTATTTACCGCATCCTTTAATTGTTTTCTATTATCAAAAGTATTTGATGATTCTGTTAGAACAAGAACTTTGTCAGGAGACAAATCTTTATTATGTAAAGTTTGTTTATCTTGTGTCTTATTAGCCACATAATAAACTTCATCGTTATAAGTAATTTTATAAGATTTATAAGTACCAGATGCGCCTTTTGATCTACCTACTACTTCTGAATCATCATCTGATATAGATACACCTCCTGTGTCTTTAAATGCATCTTTTAAAAATTCTTTATTGGCATCTTCATCTGTACCCATTTCAAAACGCCCAACCTCCATAGGATCTTTATCAGCTGTTTTAAAATCAATATTATGTGAAACACAATATTTCTTTAAAATAGCTCTAAGATACGACTTATCTTTATTTGAAGACTTTCCTTCAAATATATCTACATAGTTTTCTAATGACTGCATAAATCAATCAATATCAAATAAATTATCATTTTCTACATAACTTCCAAGTGAACAAACTGCATCTTCATTCACTTTACTAAGTTCTTCTTTAAATTCATTAAACAACTTCTGAGCACCATCAGGCATCATCTTAACAAAAGCTGCCTTATCATCATCTTTGATAGCTTGTCTAACTTTAGTAGCTGATATACCATCTACAGCAGAACTTGTTTCATCCCTTTCAATAACAAATACTTTGAAATCATCAGGAAAGTCCTTCAAATATTTCTTATTGCTAGCCATGGATTTATACATCTTTTCTCTATCAGTACCACAACCCCAAAGATGGGCAGAATATCCTTTTTTAGCTAATTCTTCTCCTATCTTATCTATAGCGGCATTTTTTACCCAAATAATATCTTGATAGAAATCTTTACTTCTCAGACAAGTATCTATTTCTTTCTTTATTAAGTCATCAGAAAATGGGTGTTTAGAATCAAATTTAGTGTTATGAATAAGACATAACACTGTTGGATACCCATTTTCTTTATATAATGCTTCAAGAATTGATTGGTGACCTAAAGTAAATGGTTGAGTACGACCAACCATTATATTTACATCTTTTTTCTCCATATAAGTTATCTGAATAATCTATGAAATTCTTGATTATTTTCAATGAAGTCAGGATGCCACATTTCAGTACCTCTACCAGTTGCTGCAAATTGTACAAAGTCATTTTCATCTTGATCCCATACAAGTATCTCACACCATTTTGCTTTTGGGTTGTAAGCTTTGATTGTAGCATCACAATCAGCAAGGAATTGATCTTTTGACTTTCTTGCCAAATTTGTCACCATTTCTATATAGATAGGACCAAAGCTTTCTCTCATCCACTTTCCTTCATGTCCAATAAGCTGAATTCTATCTTTGAACTTTGAAGGATCATTGTTTTTAGCCTCTTCATATTTATAAACCTCACCTTTAACTTTAGCTTCATCTATCATATATGATGTTATCTGTTGACAACTTTCATCAACGCATTTTGTTAAGCTCTTCATAACTATTATTTATTTATTTAAAAATCTGGATTTGTACGTATACTGAATGTTAGTGATTGAACTGGCATACTATCAGCAGGAACTCCCATTGTTTTTGCAAGTTCTTTATTTAATTCAAGGCAAGAATTCCAATGATTCTTATCTATTTCCTTTCTTCTATCAATATCCTTTTGCTTATATTCCTGACCAGTTTCATCATACATCCTGCATAATGCATCATAGAATTTGTCAATTTCTTCTTTCTTAGAAATTTCACAACGATACATATAGTCAAAATATTTCTTATAGTTCTTCTGTTTCTTTATAGGAAATGCTGCAGAAATAGTAAAATCAGTAAAATACTTATTGATAATTTCTCTATTCTTTGCTATTTGGGCCCTAGAGTCGAATCCTGCTTCATTAATATATTCTGTTAGATTTTTCATTCTTTTATTTAAATTGATTTAAGTAAAAATAGATTTAATAAGAATTGAACAACCATCAAATTTGAATTTGATGATTATCCAATTCATAGTATGCTCGATATCCACATAACAAAAATATTCCTATATAATAGATATAGAAGAATCCAATCCAAATATCAAACAAAATCAAGAATGGCAATGATATTATAAGAATGAATGGAAAGAATTCAATAAATACTTTTGTTGCCCATATAAACAAGACGGCTATTGCAAGAATCCATACAAAAATATTTGATGACAATCTGTCAATCTTCTTAATTCCGTTATTTATCAATGCTTTCCAACTCATCTTTCTTCTCTTTCTTTTTCTCTTCTCTCAATTCGAGATACTTAATTACATAAAACAACCAACTTACAACAAAGAACATAAAAATATATGCTGTATATGGTATTGGCAATATTACAGAGTAAAATAATAAAATGATAATATTGACAATCATCAAATTATACCATTTTATACTCCAATATGTTTTTTGGTCAAAATACTGTGGATCACCCATAATTTTCTTTCAATTTATTTACTTCATTACCATAATCAAATGTATTCAAAAGTCTATTGATAGTTACTTTCAACTGTTCTGGTGTAGTAGTATCATCTATAACATCTAATCCAGACCAAGCAATACCTGAATATTCTGATCTTTCATACATACAAATACTGTTACCAATAGATGCTGAATTAGAGAAACAGATTTCAATAGACTTACCATAGAATCGTGGCCCTTTGAACAATCTTTCTACTCTATCAACAATCATATAATTAGTAGAAACATATACTGCACCTATCATCTTCTTTGTAATGATGATCTTTCCAACAAAACGTTCAGCATCATATTTTTGAATTTCAATTTCATCTATCTGCTTCTGAATATTCTGTTGTTCATTAGCTAGATTGTTTCTTTTTAACCTTAAATCATCTTGCTTTTTCTGCAATTCATCGAATTTTTCTTTCTCGATCATTTTCTTTCCTTCCTTATATATTTATATTTTAATCATGTAGTTCATAGGTATTATTATGCTTGTAATGTTCATACTCCATACTGAATAAGTACCATGTGTCATATTTTGTCAACCAACTAATTGGGCATACTTTATGGATATCTTCATTGCCAAAGAAGATAAAGATACCATTTTCAGCACAATAGTATTCACGTTTCTTACCTGTTCTAGGATCAATCAATACAATGAACTTCTCTCCAGTATTCTCATCTACATAATACTTTTCTACTTCATCTTCGTTTGTATACACTAGAACTTTCTCGTGATATTCTGTATCGTATAGAACGAATGCAGCTAATCGTGGCAATTTTTCTTTCTTTGGCTTAGCATAACCAAGTTCATTAAAACTTACCATTGTTGCAGTTTTCCATGCCATTTTGTCTTATCTTCTTCAAAAGCTTCAACATCTTCTTGGGTCATCATAGATTCTGTCTCATAGATGGCTGTAAATTCACAACAAGGATTATATGCTACACGATAGTTTACTAGATATTTTCTCATTTTAATTATATTTTAATTATTACATATATAAAATAGAAACTTTTATGAAAATTTCAAAATAATACAAAAAAGATGATCTTAAGATCATCCTTTCTATATTTTAGTTTATCATCTTTGAAATTCTGTCATAATAAACATTTGACATGATTTTACAAAATGTACCTTGGTCAATAACAAACTGATCAACAATCTGTCCACCATTATAAATTGTCACTTTAATATCCAATGAGTTAGGAGAATTCCATCCAACATTCATTGGTCTCATATTGGTGTAAGCAACTATTTTATTTCCTGGGAACATTTTATGTTCTACCATAAACTGGGTAATATGGCTCTTTTGACCAATATAGCATTCAAATGAAAATCCATATTCATTTTTCCAGTTTACTTTTCTATTGATGTATCTCATATATAGTATTGAATTGTTTACTTGAAGTTCTTGTACTTATCAATGTACTCCTGTGGAGAAAGAACATTGGTATCATCAGGAACATCAGTTACCTTAGCTTCTGCAATCTCATCAATCTTATTTGTTCGTTCCATCACGGTCAACTCATTAGTATAGTCACCCATCAAATCACTCAAGTCAATATCAAACTTAACAGCTTTAGAACATGAATTAGCAATATAAGTTGAAATCAATGTAAGTACCTCTGCTCGTTTCATCTCAATCTTGTTGCTAAGCTTAGCCATTGTTGCATTGACACTCATTACCTGATTCTTCAAATTATCCAATGATTTCTGAGATGCAGCAATTGACTTATCAAGCTGTTCTACCTGCATTACCATCTGACCACCAATATTAGGATCTGAATCAGGATTTTCCTTCATCTTCAAGATAGATGATACAATATTCTGCTTCGCATTCTGCAACTTAGTGATATTGCTGTTGATATTTGATTCAGTATTTGTAAGATTTACAATTACTTTCTTTACTTCATCAACCTTAGCAGCTTTATAATCATCCAACGCATCAAGCATTTCTTGCTGGATATCTTCTGGTGTTCGCAACTTACGATTCAGATCATCCATATAATGTGAGAACTTCTTCTGAAGAGTACATGCTAGCTTCTCACCAGAACTCTTCTTGTAATTAGCTTTCTTTCGTCCACTAAAATAGCATACTACCAAGAAAGTTACAACTACGATTATAACACCTAAAATTACATTTGTTACCATTTCCATTTTTATTTACTTAGTTTTCTAATTAATTTATTAATATCTGATTGCAAATCTTCTTCTGCATGTTTATTCAATTCATTCTGTTTATTTCTGTTTCTTTGTTCATTCTCATTGTAATATTGATTAAACTTACTATAAGAAATGAATGGAGCACAATAGAAGTTTTCAGTTATTTTATTTCCTGTTATATCTTCATAATTATATCTGTTTTCTGACTTGAATACCCATCTGAATATGTTTACAATAAAAAAGAATACTATAAAGATATTTGTACATCGATAAAATGACCACCAGAATCTTTCTGTTTCACACATCTTTTCTAGACTAGGTATGTTGCTGTGACAAATAATAGTTGTGAAGAAAATTACTGTTGTAATTGCAACAACTATATAGATAACTAAAAATGATATGTCGCATACCACCAAATTATATTTTGCATCTTTCTTTGGAAGATACATGCATCCAAAAATTCCAAGCAAATTTGCTCTAATCCATTGTAATAATTTACTATTCATCATATTTTTAACTTATTTCTGTATAGATAAATGAGTATACAAATCACCGATAAATGTATCAAGATTCCATCTTCCTGTAGTAGTACCATGAAAACGGTATTTTGTACCACATTTAGGACATTCATTTATCATCATCAATCCAAGATCTCCACTATCACACCAACCAATTACATGATCAGTATCTAATGTGTTGCATTCTGGACATCTGAAATCTTTTACATAAGGATCTGTTGATTCTCTTTTCAGTTTCAACAACTTATCCCATCTAGAACCTAATAGTTTTTTCTAAGTATTTTCCATTTATTTCTTAATTGATGTTACAATATCATTAGCTACAGGACCAAAAATATCTTTGATATTCTAGATGATTTATTCAACAAGTACTTTAAAGAACCAACCAAATACAAAGAGTAACAATACACAACCAATAAAACTAATAAACTCCATCATAATTTATATTAATATTTTAAATATTCATTAATTTTTATACATAATAAATATAGAATTTCTTTAAAGAATTTCAATTAAAATGCCAAATAGTTATAAAAAAATACAAGGGCTACCTCTTTCAGCATTACAACCTATGATATTAGGAAAGAATGTTGAAATGATAGCCACATGTGATCTATTTCCAGATTTTCGTGTTGTTGGAATAGTATATAAAATTGAACAACCATCAAATACCTGTATCATATATGTAAAAGAAAAGAACAGAATAGTAAAAGTTGATGGTGGAATGAATGGTTTGTCATTTATTTATCGGTAGATTTATTTACCAATAACCACTATTCAATGTTCCATTCTCTCTTGCTTCTTTTACTTGTGCTTCTCTTATCTTTATATCTAATATAAGCCTACCTAATGGTTTCAAAAATGGTTTAATAGTTTTTTGTACTTGATATTCTTTATTTTCTTTATTATAATGGCTAGTCCATTGATTTTCTACATAAGAATCATATAATGCATCTTCTTCTGGCTTCTTCAATTCTCCTGTTATTGTATTGACATTATTCATCATTGAAAGAATACCTTCCCAATAGCAAACATCAAATACTTCTCCATCATATCTTGGTGCTATAAAATCAATATGAAGTGAAATATATCTGAATAAAGTAATTTCTATATATGGGTCTTCTTCATATTCAAGAACCCCATATTTGCTTTTCCAACCTAATCCAACACCATATATTTCTAATATATTCATTGGATCTACACCATGATACTTTCTCTCTAAAAATCTAAATTTCATCTTTGGCTTTATGAAGTACCTTCTACCATACTTCTCCCATATTTCTAATGGATTTTCCCAATCGATTTTGAATAAATTATAAAACTTCCAATACATTATTTTATATGAATTATTTAGTTACTGCCATTCATCATATTCATGATGATTTCTTTCTTTTTTGGAGTCATATTTTCTAATATCTTATTAGTTGCATCTTTCAAAGTCATCTTGACAGTTGATAGAGAAACACCTTCATTTTCTGCTAATTCTGATACTGACATGCTGTAAGGCATACCAACCCCATATCGTTTCTTCATCATTCTCTTTGCAGTAGGTGACAATGGTTCTAACAATTCATCTATAGCATTCCTCAAGCTAGATATACGTTCTTCTTCATCTAACTTATTGTCTTCAATGATGAATTCATCATTAGCCATCTTGCTTATATCATTGTCATGATAGCAATCATCAGTATAAGGATTGATTCCATCTAATCTTATTATATCAGCTAATTTTGTTCCTTTACCCGCATTAGGTACTCTTACAACTTGACCTTGTCTTGATATATCTACCAATATGCTTGCCCTAATCCATTGAAATGCAACAGAAGCAAATACTGCAGTCTTTACATTCTTATCAACCCAAGCATAGAATTCTGATGTATTGTTGAATCCATCAACAGGTAATTTGCTTAATGTTTCATCAAGAAGCTTATCATAAGTAAATCCTTCTTTTATTATGCTCTTAGCCTTTTCATAACATATAGGACTATCCTCATCACATTCCAGCTTTATCTTTTGCTTGATAGAATTTCTCAAATTTGCTTTAGATGTATCAAATCTGTCGAATGCTGCTATCAATCCTTCATTACCAGCTTGAATCAAATCATCAAATGGCATACCAAGATTCTGATAACGTTTAGCGCAGTTTACAACTAATTTAAGATTGTTCTTTAAGAATATATCCCTATTTTCATCACAGAATACTAAATCATCACATTCATTTTGTGGATGCTCTATATATTGCTTCTTTACTTCATTGAAGTATCTGTCTATATTGTTATCAAAAGTCTTATCAGTATACTGCTTTACTAAACTTGCTCTTGCTTTTTTCTTAGCAGCAAGATATAATGTAGTTGCATCTTTTCTAGAAATAAATGGAGCTACTCTCATAGCTTCATCTATATAAGTACAAATAATATCCTTTTCATGGCAATCCCTTATAGACCTAATTTCATCCTTCATCAATTGAGTCCAATCCACAAGGAAATTATCTTCTTCTATACCTAACCAAGGACCAAATACAGGATATTTATTTTTTAATGCTTTTACAAAGTCAACAATACGCTTTGTATTTGCTTTATTTATAGTTACTTTAATACGTGGCACTTTTACTTTTTACATGTATTTTCCATACAATTAAAATAGTAAAAATACCACGTATTATTCAAACATACAAATGTTAAATATTATTAAAATTTAAGATAGAGCCTTTTTAATCTCATCTAGCTTTTCTTTATGTTCTTTTATTTCTTCTACAGTTGCCAATCTGATAGTAGTATGAAGCCATTTGTTATTTTCTGGGACGTGAAATTCTTCAGTATCATGATCTTTAACTAATGGAATAAATCCAACTCCTGCATCTATACCACCAGCTAAAATTTGACAACCACGATGCCAACTTTTATCAATATTTATACCAAACTTTGGAATCTTATCATTCCAAGAAAATCCAATAATTTCAAATCCGTTATAATATCCAATACTTACAGGAGCATTAGCACTTATCTTAAATTTTCTTGTCTTGGTATCATATTCCATATTAGGTGAAACAGCAATCATATCACCTTTCTTGATACCTAAACTTGTAATATATTTATCTTCAAATGTTTTTGCAACAAACTTTCTAAGATTGTCTGCCCAATATACTGCTTTGTTGAATGCATAATAAGTATCAGCATCATCTACTAATCTTTCTGTACCATCTAGATCATTAATTGCAAATCTGTCTTCCTCTATAGTGACATTACACCTCTTGGAAACTTTTACTTTCTTGAACTCCATAACATCTTACTTAACTGTAATAGTAATATGATAATTGCCGTCCTTCATTGTAGTGGCAAACATATAAGCATATTTTACTGGTTTATTGAGAATATGAATAGGAATCTTCTTCCATTCAGTATCAGAAATAATACCACCTATATACTTTACTTCTACAATAGGTTCATCATATAACTCTTTATCCTTATATATCTGAACAGTACCTACACTATGGCATTTTCCATTCTGTTCTAACTCTTGAATATCATTCAACATTGACTGCAATGATGTACCAGAATCAAAATCTATAGAATAAAGAGCACACATAGTCTCTTCATCCAACTGTTGGAAATTTAAACTAATCATAATCTATTAACATTTGGAACCATAAACAAAACCTACTACTCTCATTTCATCACCAAACTTATCCTTAATAGCTACATTTGAATGACCTTTCTCTTCAACATCATCAACAATGACAACTTGATTTTGAGATACTCCAGTCATATCACAAACATATTCATTGACTTCATCAAGTGAATCAAAATTTATTGTTTGTCTAGTTGAATCAACATAAAATGTATATGAATTAAATTTACTCTTCATTTCTTAATTTTGTTAGAATTTTTTCTAATGTATATAAATCTGAATTTTCAATATTACTAGTAAACAAAGTATCTGTATTCAACATCAAACTCAATTCAGCAATATCTTTCTTCAGTTGCTTTTCTTTTCTTACTTTCTCTTTATATTCATCAAGAGATTTAACAATATGCTTGTAATACTCATCATTACTTTCATACTTCTTTTTAATGATATTTACGTTAACATCGTAAGAAGTATTGCTGTTATATCCTTTGCATTCATGTTCATCAAACTTTACTTCTGTATCTGAACCATACTTTTCTATTGCTTCATCTATAATAGATTTCAAATCACCTAAAGTGGTATGTCCAAATGTAGAATCTGATGTATTGAATCTCTCATCTGGAGTTCCAAATACTTTACCTTTACAATTTCTATTGTCACAATCCCAGGAATATTCATCTTTTTCTCTTGAATACTCTATCATTGGTACATTTATTGCCCAATATCCTCTTTCAGGAACAACAAATCCTGGATATTCTCGTACAATATCCTTTACAAGATCATCCAGGGTTTTTGCATTCATTTCTTTTTCCATGAATATTTTATATTAAAGAGTTTCTACAGGATCAGAAGTACTGAATTTAAAGTTGTTACCAATAAACTGACTGTAATCAGATTTATTGATTTTGTAATACTGTGGTGTTGTAGTATGTACATAATACTCATCATCTTTATCAGTTGGCTGAATACCAATTACATAGTCATTTCTTACTATCAAACCACTAGTAAATACACTAAACATTTTTGGTTCCTCAGAAAGAATATTCTTAAGATAATTGTAATCATTTGCATTAATCTTGTAATACTGTGATGTTACAGTATGTACATAAAACTCATCCTTATCAGATGTGTTAGGCTGAATTCCTACAATATTAGTAAATTTAATAATCAAACCATTTGAAAGTAATGCAAACTGTGTATTAAGTGACTGTGTCATAATTTTTATAATTTAATTTTATATTTGTATTTATATTTATATTTTAATTCTTTTAATCAAACAAACTTACCAGATAATCTTCAAGTTTACCATCGATATCTAGGCGGCCACCTTGCCATGCTTTATCAACATCCATACTGAACCATCCACCATCTACTGTTCTGGCAAACCAAATCAGATTCTTATCATAATCTTTAATATCACAAGCAATGATATAATCAGTTGTCTTATTCCAAATCCAATCATGAGTTTTAGATTCACGTTCAAAAGCCTTCTTAACTTTATCAGGTGCATCATCATATACCATTACTTGCTTTACTGTTGCTTGGTACATTCTGCTATATGAAATCTTACCATCATCAAAGAACATGCAAGTCTGATTTACCTTTGGAATAGGCTTTTCATCAAATTTAATCTGCTTGCTATTAATTTTCTTACCCATATTTTATAACCATTTTAATTTAATATACTTCTTCACAATCCAAATCTTCAGGATAAGCATTATCCGTATCATAGTTGAAGAACTCATTTACACCATCATCATAGGCATCAATGACACGTTCTACATCATCAAAGTCAAATATAGGAGTACCTCCAACACTGTAGATTGGTACTTCTTTGTTACCAAGAATCTTATATTCACCATTCTCATCTTTCTTTGAGAATGCAAGATTAACAGTAAGAGCATCATCATCTATAGTGAAAACAGTTGAAGTATCACCAAACTTACAATTGAAAAGATAGGTATCTCCATTCAAGAGATTTACAACTGCTTTATCGAAAGAAATTTTATTTGTATTCATTGTATTCATAATTATTTTAACATTATAAATATAGAAAAGTTGAATTAAAATTCAAACTTTTAATGAACATTATTTTCGCCTCCAATGGCAATCTTTCAGATAGTCAAAACATGACTGACCACCATCTTCTTTATCTTTATTGTATTCTGCTAATGTATCAACAATCTTTGCAATAGACTTGTCATTTACTGTATCAGGTACTTCATATCCAAGAAGCCAATCTACTTCTTTCATGATATTGTACCATTCATCATCTGTTTGATATATAGGAGTAACAGACTTTGTTGTTGTATATGGAAACTTGTCAAAACAAGCATAAACAAGACCTACCATCAACTTTGCAACATCAAACTCCTTGTCTGTCAAAACATTAAATACAGGGTCATCTGACATTCTATCTACATACTTGCTTGCAAGTTTCATGTATGTTTTAGTTCTGATATTAGCCTTTTTCTTATAAGAGCGTTCAATATCAACCTTCAATCCCTCAATATACGTGTCAATGGAATATTCAGACATCATGAATGTATAGTAGTCTTTTGAAATCTTTGGCATCTTAGGTCCACAAACCTTAATCTTAAGCTTATCAAGCAAATCCATATTGCTATCCATATCTTCAAAGTCATACTGGATAGGACAATACTTTCTTCCACCTACATTTATTACATTATTGAAGAATCTTGGCTTTGGAATCAAGTCGTACATCATATTAGGATCTGATGTATCATTTACAATATACTTACATCCATTCTTCAATGAATAAATAATAGTAATATGATACTCTCTTGCAATCTTTGCAGCACACCACCAGAAATAATGTACTGGGTTGAAGTAACTATCTTCTTTAATAGGCTTACAAATAAGACATCTTACTTTACTGATATCTGAATATTTATCATCTAACCATTCGTTCAACAATTTGTTTGTATGCTTTTTAGCTACTACATTCACGCTACCCATGTACTCACCACAAGTTCCATGTTCCATATCTTTGTAGATGAAGATATCAATATCAAACACACTTGCACACTTTCTAAGTTCTTCAGTCATAATCTATCTATATTAATATTATTTTAATTCTGTTTACAAGTAAGAAGGTGACCAATTACATACATAATTAACCAAAGCCATGATATTTGAATATCCTACTTCTTCATTCTTACCATATACTTTATATACATGTTTCTTCATGATGCTTCCACATTCGCTAAGTACATCCATCTTTCTCATTTCATTAGAGAAATTGACACAATGCTCAATATATGTATCTAGATAATGTTCACGAATCTGATCATCATTAAATCTGTCTTTTCTACCACCAGGTACTAGACAAGAAGTTGGTAAATCATTATAGTAGAAATACTTCTTCTTATTGTTTTTGCAAAGACCTATAATGAATTTGTATAATGAACGAACATACATCCTTACAGTATTAGAAGTTCCATTTGGAAATTCATTTTTCTGTACTTCATCTTCAATATCTGATGCAAATGTGTAGTAGATAAGCTGTGCTTTCTCTCTATACATCTTCTTCAGTTCTTCTGTATAATTCTTGATAGTCTCATTATATGAATTCAGATGATGGAAATTGTACAGAACTCTATTTGATGGATAATTGCAATTGCTAGGTGCATCAGGACCAAACTTATGAAGATAATTCTTCTGCAATGCTTCATGATAAAGCTTTACTAACTGTGGTACACTAGATGGCTTAGCTATATATGTGATAGCCTTATATCGACAGACACAAGTACAATTCAAACTCTTTGCAACTTTACAAGCAGTTTCCCAGATAGTAATATCATACTTATCTTTGTCATGAACTTCATAAACATAATCAAGAACAACAGTACGAATCTTATTATATTCATACTTATTCTTATGAAGAATCAGTTCAGTAACACTTATACCATCCTTCTTCAAATTCTTCTTTGACAAACCAATGCAATGTTCATCACTCTTAAACTGGAAACCTTTTACTGTAATCATAATTGGAATAAAATTTTTAAAGTTAAATACAACCTGAAATTAAATTTGCCTGATCTAATTTAGTCAAGAAATCAAACTTTGAATTTGGAGAACTTGAAAATGGATAAAAATCCCTCATCAATTCACATTCACCTAACTTCAATTCTTTCAGAATATCAGTATCATTCTTAATGTTGAATTCCCATTTAGACCAAACTTCGATTTCATTTTTGCTATTGAACAATATCTTCATTGTAACAATATTGCTTTCAGCCTTGATAGCAATTACAGAAAAACCAAATGGTTTCATCCAAAGTGACTTATTAGATTCTACCTTTCGGTAACCCATTGATACTAATGCTTCTTTTAATTTTCCCATAATCATAATAATTAATTTTATTTATTTATTTTCGATTCTTTGATTTGAACAACTGAAACAACAAGTTATGGAACCAACCATATTCCCATACATTGATATTCAATTGACTTATGAAATGAAGAGCAGAATCAAAAGCAGTACATTTACTGCAGATACTTATATCATCTCTCTTAGGACAAAGATCAGTATCTCTGTTGCAGTAAACTTCTACTTCTTTCTTATTTGGATTATATATACAATGTAAGCTTACTGTATAGTAGTCGTTTCTGTTATACTTTTCTACAAAGAAAAACTTGATATCAGCAATACAAGTACCTAAGTAGTTACATTCTATAGTATGAATGACATCAGAACTGGAATATCCTTGGTCAAGCCATTCTTTTACTTTTCTTTCAAATTCTCTTTCACTCATACAATCTCATTTACATCCAATCCAAATCCACAAGTAATGAGATACTTGTAATCCTCTTTAGATACTTTATAGTACTGTGATGTAATAGTATGAATGAAGAACTCATTCTCATTGTCAGGGTTTGGTTGTACACCGATAACCTTATCCATATCAACAACCAAACCAGTTGACAAAATCACATACTTCATATTTGCTTCGTTCTGTACTTTCATATTCTTTCTATATTTTATAAATTAAATTAATATTCCAAACAGTTAGAATTCTTCCACTTAGTAATTCCAATAGGAGCAATTCCAAAATCTTCATTCAACAAATCTTCAAGCTTCTCAAGGAGGAAGTCAATATCATCCTGAATAGTATTTCCATTCATCAATTCTTCATCATATTCAATAAGATGAACTTTATTAGATACTACCTTCAAACCAGTATCTTCATCCTTAGTAGTGGTTTCGAAAATAAGGTTAACTGAACCATCTACTTCATTAATTGAGAATACTGCTTTAGTATAATCTGTAATCTTCAACTTAATACCGTTAGAATCACCAAGGAGAAGATTTTCAAGAGCGTCATTTGTGTTGTTTGTAATCATAATCATTAAAAATTAAATTGTTCTACATTCAGTTTGTCAATATTATTTGACATACTAAATATAGAACAATCTTTCAGGATTTCAAAATATATTCAAAAATTTATTCAGCTGCCTTAATATTTATTCGTTCTTTTATTCTCTTAAGAATCTGAACTGTTGGCTCAATCTGTTCAATAATCTCATCCATAGGCTTGTATGCCATAGGAGACTCATCCAATGTTGACTTGTTGACAGAAGTTGAACAAACATCCTTCATCTCTTCGACAAATTCATCCATAGAAAGATTTGCCTTAGCAGCAGAACGTGACATCAATCGACCAGCACCATGAGGAGCAGTACAATTCCATTCAGTATTTCCTTTACCTACACAAATCAATACACCATCTCGCATGTTGATAGGAATCACAAGTTCACGTCCATAAGCAGCATTTACAGATCCTTTACGAATAATCATATCATCAAAATCAATGTAATTATGCATAGTATTGATGACACGTGCCATAGAAGCACCTTTGACAATCTTAGTATAGATTTCTGTCATCTTATCTGAAATAAGCAAATGATTGTACTTAGCATAAGTTTGTGCAATTACCATATCGGTAAGATAACCAATCAGATTCTTACCATTCAGATAACCTGTAGGAACAGATGATACAAAGTCTTCCTTTGCATTCTTGATTCGTTCATTCCATTCTGATTTAGGATATGTATCCTTTATCTTTTCAATATGCTTTGACCATTCAGAACTGTCAACATGATAAGGTTTGTTTGCAACATTCATCCAGTACTTTGCTACCTTCAAACCAAAGTTGCGAGAACCACAATGTATCATGATATATCCATTACCTTCGTCATCAGTATCATAAGATAAGAAATGATTACCACCACCAGTAGTACCTAATGACTTCCAGAAAGTACCTTCATCCATACCAATTCGCTTCAGCATATCAGAAATGTACTTTTCATTTACATTTACATTGTTTACAAAATTCGTTGTAGCAACAGCTCTGTCAATAGCAGTATTGCACATTTTGTAAAACATCTTCTCATCAGCAATCTTCTTATCATAAATAGTGAATCCAGTAGGAATATCCTTCTTCCATCGATGTTCAAGCAATGCATAAGATTCCTCTGGACATGGCTTTGACATCTTGATGCAAGTTACCTGACAACCAATATCAACACCTACATGGCTTGGATTTACCATTGGATTCTCCTTATCAATAGTAGAAGAGAAGCCTATCACTATCCCCTGCCCACTGTGTACATCGCACATCACTCTTATTTTCTGATCCTTAAATGCAGGGCAGTCACAGATACTGTAAACCATCTTCAATGCATCTTCTTCAACTGTCTTTGCAAAAATCTTGCAATCCTTATTGTACTTTCCAACTATATTGTATTCCATATTAATCTAAATCTAATTTTGTAAAACCTGTAACAACAACATTCAATTCTTCTACCTTACCTTCATTTTCTTGACCATGTGAATATGTTCGCTCATTTAACTTCTTAGTTTCTTCATCTTCTAATACAGCTGTCAATGTATCTAATGTATTTTCAGTAACATTACCAAACATATCACACCACATCAGTTTTGTACATTCATAGAAACCAGGATATCCAAACACTGTTGTATAGCTAACTTTATAGTTTACTAATGCTTTTCTTCTTACTATTGACATCTTATATCTGTTTACTAATTAATTATTAAGTTCTCCTGTTAAGCGCCTGGGTCACACAGGAAGCGGATTATTATTTAGGAGTATAATTTATAAAAGGGACTCATTTGAGAGTCCCTGTGTGAATTTATTCCTCATTCAACTTGATGAATCTGATCTGTGTGAGGATGAACTTACCTTCATTTGTCTTTGCAATTTCCTTAAGTTTCTTGTCAACTTCTGGACGAGTTTCAGGAGTATTAGGAAGAGGTTCTGTCATCACCTTGATGAATTCACCTTTGCGAACTCCATCAGCTTCATCTTCTGAAACATTCTTCTTGATTACAACTAACTGAGTCTTATCCTTTGCATCCATAACTGAAGTAAGAATCTTACCGTAAGCTGCTTCCTTAATGAGATTGTTACGAAGAATTCTGAGCTGCTGTTCTTCTGAAGAAAATGAATACTCTTTATTGATTTTATAAAGGTTATCAACATTCTTGTGGCATGTCTCTTCAAGTTCCTTGGCAAATTCCTTGTTGTTGATAATCATTGCAACAAACTCATAATACTTGAGAACTTTAGTACTTCTTTCATCAAGGTTGTTGATTCTTACATCACCATAAGAACTGATGTTCAAATGGAAATCCCATACTTTTTTCTTGGTATCCCAATCATATTCATAAGAAGGATAGATATCTAATTCATAGAAGCTGTTGTTATCTTTTGGTTTGAAACTTACATTTCTATCAGAAGCAATGTTAACATGGTACTCATCAATATTGAACTTCTTTAAAAGATCATTCACCTCATTGATGTAGTTAGTAACAGCACTTGTATATTTCTCAGCTCCAACTTTAATCAATTCATCAATTTCGTTCAAACGATTGTCAATTGACTCAACTGTTGTATACTTAGCTTTAACTTCTGCGTAGTTCATAATCATTCAAATTTTAAAAATTAAACATCTTATTTAACTTTAGTTCTTGAATTGAACTGAAAGTGATAATTCATTATTATTACGCATTAAATATAGAACAAAACATATTTTTTTCAAAATATATTCAAAAAAATTTTCAAAAAAAAAAAAATGGAACAATCAATTGATTGTTCCACTTCTATTTAGATATATTGCTTTATATTTTCTATAGATTTACTGAATGTATTCAAGAACATGTTTGCTTGACTATCTTCTGCAAAAGACAGCAATCTTGACCACCCAGTAACTTTCCTTACATCTAATTCACCATTATGAACAGCTACTGCCCAACAAGGTGTTCCATCATCTGATGGTTCCCATCCTCTTCTGTAGATATCTCTCAATATGATAATCTTACCAAGTTCATATAGGTCATCTTTCAAAACCGAATTGTCATCATCTTCATAAGAACGAGCTTCATAAAATGAATCTACTGCTTCTTCCCATGATTCCGGAAATTTTTCTATATCATTCAATGGTGGCAATTCTTTCCAAACTTTCTTCAAAGATTCCCACAACATAGTATCATCTTCCATATAGACGATTTTGTTGTTGTCATGAAAATCAATATAGAATACATGATGAGGATTAGCTAATTCAATACTTTTGAAATCTTCTCCTACAACACCACCACAAGCCATCAATCGATTCATGACACCTAGTGGATTTGATGGGCAACCCAACACATATATAAACTGATGATCTTTATGTTCTTTATATTTCATTTTACATCTTTACAGTCATCCTATATGCTAGTCCATCTTTTCTGTTTATCAAATCTGCTGTAACTTTCTTAACTTCTGTATTGAAAGTATAATCAATAGATTTGTCAGAATTCTTGACAAACGTATAGTCACTATCTATATTTGTCATGTCTAATGACATGTATATTGGTTTTCCTTGGTCATCAATACCAGGGAAAAAGAAGAGATGACTCTTGTCATCTCTCTTGTATAATGATACAAATCCTGGAAACATATTTATATTCTTTTCAATTAAAATTAATACTTATACGATATTTACTTATAGAATATAGAATATGAGTATAGATTATTTCAAAGCCTTGAGTGCCGCAATGATTTTTGCTTTATGATGCACTTTAATGCTCTTAGGTCCACCTGTAGGAATGTGCCAAGCAATCTTATCAATAACAGCATCTTTATCTGTTGCAGATGCTATTTCATCTAACCACATCTTTACAACATTATAAGTTACACCACAATGCAAACGAAGTTCACGTTCCAAACCTGTGTGTCCATCAGCATCTTTTAGAAGTTCATCATGTGCCCAAGGTTCTTCTAATTCTGGCCCACAGTCATTTGATGGTATTTGGTCTGGATCTTGTGTACTACCTCCTGGATTAGATGGTTCTGGATCTGGTTTAGATGGCTCTGGATCCTTAGGTGGTTCTGGAACCTTATAGTTAGGATTTGCTTTACGATGATCTGAATCCTCTAACTTGATAGTTTCATCATCACTATCATAATGGTACAAATATTGATCAGATTCAGTACCTTTTGTCCAATAATGACCTGACTTACAATCTTTGTTAGGACAATGACCTGGTTTACAAGTACATACATGGTCAGGATTTGAACAATAAACAGTATCAGTTGGTGTAGGAGTATTTTCTACTACGTTCTGAATATTTGTATCCTGGATTGGATTTACTTTTACTTCATCATTCAAAACAACTGTTGATTGCTTTGTTTCTTCTGTATTAGTTGATTTCTTTGCCATTTTTCAATTCAATTTTAATGGATTTAGTTAAAAATAAATTCAAGTACAATGAAGAATATTAAAAGAGATGCTTGTTTAAGCATCTCCAAATAAGTCAAATTGTACTGTACCATTGCTATTCAACAATGGGAATTTCATTACTTCAAGAAATCTGTTCAATGGATCAAGAACATTCTTTTGCCATTGAATAGCTTTGTCACATTGTGGTGCCCAATATGGAAGCTCACCAGATGGATATCCAAAGTAATCTGTTTCTGCCTTCTTTGTATTTCCTAATCTTATATTGTAATACTTTACTTTCTGTCCTTGCACAATACGAAGATTTCTCTGATTGTTCTTCTTTGCCAAATAGTTATATCTTGCTGCACATTTTACTGATACTGGAGTCTGTTTTGCAAACATCAAATCTTCTTCATCACACAATACATATTTCTTGTAATTACCAACGTTAATTGATTGAGAAATATCTTCAATAGGTGCTGCCCAGAATTTCTTCTTCCATTTGTCCAATTTACTGTTGAAATAGAGAATATATTCTTCTTTTGACATTTTACCAGTATCATAAACCAATGACCTTGTCATATCAGTGATGATTTCCTTTGCAAGCTTAGGAGAAGTTGTCTTAATAAGTTCAATTCCAACACCAGTAATCTTTGAAGGTGTAAACCATTTGCCTTTTGAATAAGACATGGCCTTCAAATATTTCTTTTTCTTCAATGTAATTGTTGCTTCAGAAACAGTTTCCAACTCAAACTCATGAATTGAATGACAATGACGTGGATTGTACATATCATTCATCCATTCTGTATTCTGCTTATCAAGAAACTCCTTATTGAATTTCAATATCCATTTGATCTTGTCATCTCGTTCTGGAATACTTGCTAAAGTTTCTGGTGTCCAACATCTGAAGAAATCACCATATTGAGTATATACAGAATCTGTATCTGAATATTCACTAATATGTTGCTCTCTGAACCAATCATGTTTTGACTCATCAAGTTCAAATCCAAATTTTTCCCACAAATCCTTTCTTTGCCAAATATCTTCATGGAAAAACTCTTCAAGTCTATGCCACATGAATTTTGTCAAATTTCTTGCCTCTGCGGTGATATCACTTGCAACACGCATATCATAGAAATAAAAGAATCTGTTTGCACATGCACCATACGCCGAGTTATTTAAAAGTTTACTGCATAATTCCAACATTGAATTCTCTTCAATTAGATGTTCCAAGTCCTCTTTATATGCTTTAAGCTCTTCCAATGAAAGTGAATATATGTCCCTTCCATCAAGCTTATCTTTCATAAATTGCTGACACTGCTCAGAGAAAACTTTCTTTTCTCCATATTTCTCTACGTTATATTCCATTATTAAATTCTATTTATATATTCTTTTACTTGATTAATAGTAAAAAATTCAAGATAATTCAAATTATTTCTTTTTGCACATTCTCTTTTCTCAACATCTTTAATAGTCCATGTTGTTATAATTTGTGGTAATTTCTTCCAATGTTTATATTTCCTTTTAAGCCTTTCTAATATTACTTGATCTTTAACTGAATTTTTATCATAAGGATTACTACCATGTGTGTAAAATCCTTGATATTCTATAAACAAATCTTTTGATGGTATGTAAAAGTCACATTTATATGGGTACCTGATCTTATCATAATATTGCCTGATTATATCAGGATATATTTTCTTCCATACTTCTTCTTTCTGTTATTCAAATATCTATTATAAAATGGTCTTTCATTCATAATCAATTCAGCTCTAGTAGGCATATAAGTCTCTTGTACTTCTTTCATATTGTATTCAATATACCCATTGTCATCAATGAACATCATAGCAATACCTCACTTTCTTTATTTGCAAATACATTATCTTCTTTACTTTTACCAAGTTCATAAGGTCTCATAGATCCACAAATAAATGTCCAACCTTTCTTAAGATAAGGCTTGTCAGAAATATAAGACAAGATTCTCTCTCGTTGGCTAGGACTAGTCCATTCCTTTTCCATGCTATTGTCTAGGTTAGTACAATACATAGCCATGTCATCATCATTGAACCAATCATCTGGATCTGGATCTGGTACAATAGTATGGTACTTGCACTTCAGACACTTCTTATCACAAAACTTCTTTTCACTCATAACCATAATATTTATTTAACATATAAAAGATAGAATATTTTGTAGAAATTTCAAGCAAATAATCTAACTTTTAGAAACTTTTTCTGGTATTTTTAATAAAGACAATTTAATCATAAATTGTTTGCAAACAATAAATATATTTACAAATAACCATAATTATGGCATTAACAAATTTGAACAAGCTTTTTGTTCGCGTTACAGAGGCTGGTCTTCGTGATGCAGTCATTGCTAAATCTAAAGAGTCTAACAACAATAAGATTTACTTCTTAACAAAGACTCAAGAAATTGTTACTCAGGGTGTTGCTTATGGTCTTTCTACAGATGTCCAGGTACAGATTGCTAACATCAAGTCTATCTTGAAGTCATTTGACAATAATGGTCATGGTACAGAGGATTCAGTAAAGTCTGCTATCGATGCTGTAAAGAGTGCTCTTGATACATATAAAGCAGAAAATGATGCTAATCGTGCTCTTCTTGTTAAGACAGTTGCTTACAATGCTGTTACTAAGACTATCGACTTCACATCAGAAAATGGTACAACAGTTCAGAGTATCAGTGCTAGTGATATCATTGGTAACCATGTTGTAAAGAGCTCTACTTATGATGCAGCTACTAATAAATTGAAGCTTACATTCGGTGGTGCTAGTGAAGATGTTGATGTTGATATCGACCTTGGTCAGATGCTTGACATGAATGATGTCATCTCTGGTGATGCTGAACACTTCGCTGTTAGCTATGCTGATAAGAAACTTACTATCAAGCCAGTTACTGCAACAGTTGATAGTGATACAGTAGGTCTTGCTGATGCTAAGGACGTTAAGTCTTATGTTGATGCTGCTGTTAGTGGTGCACAGGATACTCTCCAGGCTGCTATCGATACTATCAATGGTAAGCTCAATATTATTCAAGGTGGAGAAACTGTAGAGGGCTCTATCAATAAGGCATTGAAGGATGCTAAGGAATATGCAGATGGCCTTAATTCAGCTGCTACTTCTGCTATTACAAAGGAAATTTCTGATCGTAAGGCTGCTGACCAAGCATTGTATGGTGGTGTAATCCCTGCTGATGGTGCTCATACTATCTCTAGTAATGCTGCTAACATTGCTGCTTTAACAGATGCTCTTGAAACAGAGAAGTCAAATCGTGAAGCTGCTGATACTGCTGAGCAAACTGCTCGTGAAGCTGCTATCAAGGAGATTACAGATGCATTAGCTAATCCTGCTATATTCTGGGAAGATTACACTGCTTAATCTTAAAGGATATGAATATGGTCAAGGTGTCATCTAGATGACACCTTGATTTATTTTTAATTAATAAAATTGAACAACAACTAATGGGAAATGTAAAGATATCTGAACTACCTTATGCATCAAGAATAGATGATGATGCATTGGTTGTTCTCGTTCAAGACCATGCTAATAAAGTTGTTACTGTTGATGAGCTTTCTCAAAAGATAAATGAGAAACAAAACCACACTATAGACCATCTGTGGCATGAACTTAGACGTGCAACAGGTATGGAAACCGTAAGGGCTATATCTAATACAGTATCTAATCATGAATATAGAATAGATGGAATAGAGAAGCTGAATGGAAAGCAAGATGGACAATTGGCAAGCTTGACTAATGCTATGCGTGAAATCTCTGCTAGACAACATGCACATCATGATGATATCAATATATTACAGACTGGTGTAAAAGAAAATCGTCGTTCATTAGCCTATCTAAATTTCCGTGTGGATGGTGTTATTAATGATACTTATACGTACTTTAACAACATCAGTCAAATTCAAGCTGATTTAGCAGCAGCAATTCAAAAGCATGAGGCTGATTTATCATATACTTATGAGTATATTGAGAGAGCAGCTGAAGCTACGCAAGCAAATTGCTATGCTTACACTTCTACTGAAGTAGATAACAATTGGGCATACACATATTCAGCTTATGCCTACCTTACTGACTTTGTTCATTTCAATCCTAATGAATATTGGGGTGGAATTACTAAATATGATGATATGATAAGTGGATTTCAAGATAATATTTCAGGTACAACAAAACCTGAAAACAATGGAGGTACTCCAACTACCCCTGGTTCAACTACTAATAAAGGTTGTACAGAAGGTTGTACATGTTAAAAAATAAAATATAAACGTTTATATAAAAATGGCTACACAAAATCCAGATTTAAAAAAGCTTTTTGTTTATGTAAATTTCACTACTCAAGATGCAAGTGAATTAAAAACATCTATTAATAAACTTGTTGAAAAGAGTAATGATATTTACAAAGATCGAATTTTCTTCCTTGAAAATACTGGTGAAATTATTTCTCATGGAAATAGATTCGGTGTTTCTAAGGACGTAATGATTCAGATTGAAGCCCTTCAAACAGAAAGTGCTAACTTACAAACATCTGTAAAAGCTCTTACAGGTCTTGCTAATGTACCTGCTACCGCTGAAGAAGTAACTATTTCTGATACTTCAGTAATTGGTAAGTATGTTGCTACACAGATTCTTAAGAATAAGACTATTGTAGCTGCTAAGGAAAATTCAGGTATTACTGTAGAAGAAAGTAAAGATACTGCTGGTACTATAACTTATACTGTAGGTACTGATCTTAAGCAAATTGTAGATGCTAAGTCTATCATAGCAAAGGATGGTAAGTTAAGCTCTAATGTTGAACTTACACTTGTTCATGAAGCTGGAGAACATGGTGAACAATCTCCATTCTTGGTTCTCCAAACAAAAGCAGTTACTGGTAATTCAGATCAAAATCAGAATCATCCTTCTGAAGTAATTTCTAAGTTTGATGTTTCTGAGTTCATCAATGATGGAATGATTGAATCTGTTGATTACAATGAAAGTACTGGTGACTTGGTATTCACTTGGAACACAGACGGAAAACATGAAAGCACTACTATCAATCTTGCTAAGCTTTTCAATATTGAAGGTATCCATAGTGATAATGAAAAGTATATTACAGTAGGAGTTGAAACTCCAGGTGACCATAATCCTGATAAAGATAAGAAAAAGGCTTATCATATTACAGCAGTTGTTGATAATACAAATTTAAAGGATTTCTCTTCTGTAACTTATACTCCAGCTAATGTTGATACTAAAGCCGATGCTATCTATGCTACTAACTATGCAAATGATGATGCTTTAGCTAATGCTTTAGGTAATGTTTCAGGTCTTGCTGATGCTAACAAGGTTGCCACTAAGATTACTCAGATTGATAAGGATATCGTTAAAGTTGGTAATGATGCTATTGCTCGTGAGAATACTATTAAAACTAACATTGATGCAAAGATAGCTGACTTACAACAGAAACTTACTGATGAAGCAACTGCTCGTGGTGATATGGATGCTAAACTTTATGGTGAAGCTATTCCTGAAGCCGGTCCAGTAAACACTATCAAGAAGAATGCCGATGCAATTGCTACTTTAAATGGTGATGATAATGTTGATGGTTCAGTAGCCCAGAAGATTAAAGCACTTAAGGAAAAACTTGATGCTGAAGTAGAATACAAAGATGCAAATAACCTTGTTAAGGTTGCAATTTCTCAGGTAGATGGTGTTATAGTAGCTAAAGATAATGCTGTAACTGTAAAGACTGATACTCTTACTGTTTCTCCACAAGAAAATCCTGAGTATGAAAATGGTTCATTAAAATTCAGTGCTAAGGATTTTGATGCAGTAGCTGGATCAAATCCATCACTTGTTACTAACCAGGATGCTTGGATCTATGGTCAGTGTATTAAGGCACAAGCTATAAAGGCTATCAATTCTGATGACAATGAGTACATCAAGATTGTACGTGAAGACAATAAGACCAAGATTAAGTTTGAACCTTGGGCAGAAGTTCATACAATTACTGAACTTGAAAGGGAAGAAATTGATAAGATTTAAATTTTAAATTAATTTTTATATATAAAGGACAGGACAATCAAGTTCTGTCCTTTTTTATTTTTATATAAATGAAATAGTAAGACACCGACAGTAAGACTTACAGATTTATAAATCATTTATATATGTTAATCTGTTTGGTGTCATTTACAAATTAACATATTTTAAATTAAAATGGCAAATATAACAATTCCTATTCATAAACTATTTAGAGTATATGAAACATTAGACCAGTTTGATGCAGAAGCAAATCACCCAGAAAATAAGATATGCTTCATCAAAGATAAGAGAATAATATATGCTAATGGGGTTGAATATACCAATGAGCAGATGTATAATGATAATATAACTGATGATATCAAAGATGCTGCTAAATTCAAGACTGTTTATAATGCATTATTGGATGAACTGGGAAATAGAAACTATATGAAAATTAAACCAGTACCTACTATACCTACTATATATTGGACAGGAGATTCTAATACTATAAGAATTAATTATAATGATTATACAGCTGATCCAGATAAAATAAAAGCACAATTATCTGCCGATGATATAACTGGTTGCACTATTGTAACAGAATAACTATAACAGAATAAATTATAACAGAATAAAATCATGGCAAAAATATTTAGAAATTACAATACATTGGCAGAATATGAAGCAGACACAAATAAACCAGTAAACACCGTTTGTTTCATTAAAGATGCAAAGGTCATTTATGTAGATGGCATACGATATTCATATAAGCAACTTGACTATCTACCACCTGCTATTTCAGAAGCAGAAGCATTAGAATATATGGGTAAGATTATTAAGAATGCCCAGGAAGTAGGGTTAATTCATCTTAAACCAGTACCTACTATATACTGGACAGGAGATTCTAATACTATAAGCATTAATTATAATGATTATACATCTGAATCTGATAGTATAATTATAAATGGTTTAGAATATTATCAGTTAAAATTGGATAAAGATTTAGATAATGATTTTTATAACTTTAATTATAATTATTCTATTACTAATTTAATATTTAAAGATGTTGATACAAGTAATGTTACAGATATGAGTGGTATGTTTTATGGTTGCAGTGTTCTTACTTCTTTGGATGTATCTAAATTTAATACAAGTAATGTTACTAATATGAGTGGTATGTTTGGTAATTGCAGTGCTCTTACTTCTTTAGATTTAAGTGGATGGGATACTAGTAAAGTTACTGATATGGATAGTATGTTTGGTAATTGCAGTTCTCTTAAAACAATCAGAATGGTAGGTTGTTCTCAAACTACTATAGACAAAATAAAAGCACAACTATCTACAGATAGCATAACTGGTTACACTATTGTAACAGAATAACTATAACAGAATAAATTATAACAGAATAAAATCATGGTGAAAATATTTAGAAACTACAATACATTAGCAGAATTCAATTCTGAATCCTTACATCCAGAAAACAAGATATGTTTCATTAAAGATAAAGGTGTACTATATTTAAACGGTGTACAATATTCACCTTCTAAAATGGACACTATAGCTAATATAGGTGATTCTGATAGCATAGTGGATAAGTTTAATGAATTGAGAAAAGGTTTATTAAAATCAAATCTAATGGCAGCTAGAACACCACATACTCTCATTTACTGGACAGGAGATTCTAATACTATAAGAATTAGTGGTACGAGTTATACAGCTCAAGCAGATAAAGTAAACATAGATGGTGTAGAATACTACCAATTAAAATTAGATAAAGATTTAAATAATAATTTTTACTCATTTACAAATAATATTTTTACTAATTTAATATTTAAAGATGTTGATACAAGTAATGTTACCGATATGAATTATATGTTCTACAGTTGCAGTGCTCTTACTTCTTTGGATTTGAGTAGATGGAATATAAATAATGATACTAATATTGGTGGTATGTTTGGTAATTGTAGTGCTCTTACTTCTTTGGATGTATCTGGATGGGATACAAGTAATGTTACTAATATGGGGGACATGTTAGGAGGTTGCAGTGCTCTTACTTCTTTGGATACGTCTGGATGGAATACAAGTAATGTTACTAATATGAATTCTATGTTCTATAATTGCAGGTCTATTACTTCTTTGGATGTATCTGGATGGGATACTAGTAATGTTACTGATATGGCTAATATGTTCGCTGCTTGTAGTGCTCTTACTTCTTTGGATGTATCTAAATTTGATACTAGTAATGTTACTAATATGGGTGGTATGTTTGATACTTGTAGTGCTCTTACTTCTTTGGATTTGAGTAGATGGAATACAAGTAATGTTACTAAGATGAATTATATGTTTAATAAATGTAGTGCTCTTACATCATTGGATGTTAGTAATTTTGATACAAGTAAAGTTATCACTATGGGTAGGATGTTCTATAATTGCAATGCTCTTACTTCTTTAGATTTGTCTGGATGGAATACAAGTAATGTTACTGATATGGATAATATGTTCACTGCTTGTAGTGCTCTTACTTTTTTGGATGTATCTGGATGGGATACTAGTAAAGTTACTGATATGGATAGTATGTTTGGTTATTGTAGTTCTCTTACTTCTTTGGATGTATCTAAATTTGATACAAGTAAAGTTACTATTATGCGCTACATGTTCTATAATTGCAATGCTCTTACTTCTTTGGATGTATCTAAATTTGATACTAGTAATGTTACTGATATGGATAATATGTTCGCTGCTTGTAGTGCTCTTACTTCTTTGGATGTATCTAAATTTGATACTAGTAATGTTACTAATATGGGTGGTATGTTTGATACTTGTAGTGCTCTTACTTCTTTGGATTTGAGTAGATGGAATACAAGTAATGTTACTAAGATGAATTATATGTTTAATAAATGTAGTGCTCTTACATCATTGGATGTTAGTAATTTTGATACAAGTAAAGTTATCACTATGGGTAGGATGTTCTATAATTGCAATGCTCTTACTTCTTTAGATTTGTCTGGATGGAATACAAGTAATGTTACTGATATGGATAATATGTTCACTGCTTGTAGTGCTCTTACTTTTTTGGATGTATCTGGATGGGATACTAGTAAAGTTACTGATATGGATAGTATGTTTGGTTATTGTAGTTCTCTTACTTCTTTGGATGTATCTAAATTTGATACAAGTAAAGTTACTATTATGCGCTACATGTTCTACAATTGCAGTTCTCTTACTTCTTTGGATTTAAGTGGATGGAATACAAGTAAAGTTACTAATATGAATTCTATGTTTGAATATTGTAGTTCTCTTACTTCTTTGGATTTGAGTGGATGGGATACAAGTAATGTTACTGATATGGATAATATGTTCGCTGCTTGTAGTGCTCTTAAAACTATTAGGATGGTAGGTTGTTCACAAACTACTATAGATAATATAACATCACAATTATATAGGGACTTTATAAAGGGTTGCACTATTGTAACAGAATAATAATTTTTATTTAAATAACATAAAAAGAAGAGGAATCTTAAGATTCCTCTTCCAATTTCTTTCTCAATTCTTCACATACCTCGTGGTTTTCCTTTTCCATCTTCTTGATAGTTTCTGGATTTCCATCAAATGACTCAATTGTCTTTTTCATATCCTTTTTCAAATCTTCATATAGATCTGGATTGATCTTAGTCCAATTCTTCCTAGGATCTTTCTTTCCGGTATATTCCCAATCATCAAGAATTGTTTGAATAATATTTATTTTACACATTTCCCATTCATATTCATTCAATTCTTCAAACAATTCATCAACTTCTGAATTTAACTTCCATAATGTATCACCTTCAGAATCTGATGGAAACACATCCTTTGGTGTACAGATGCAAATCTGACGAATCTTATTCTTTATTCCATCAATATTTTTTGAACATTCTTCTTTTGCCCGTTCAAAATCACTATAAGAAGTATATTGACAACCTGGTATCCAAACTTCTCCTTTATAAGCTTTAATACAATGATCTACTGACATGATAATTCTTCTTTTTAAATTAATATATGTTTAGCTTAAGTTTCATATACTAGAAATAAATTTATAGTTTATAATTTAATATAGTACTTTATTTTGGTTAATTTCAATATTTTGTGCTATATTATTCAAATTATTAAATTAATTATCCTAAGTTAACTCTATTTGATGTACCAATCTTGTTTACATAGATTTCAATGTAAGTCATTCTACGGTTAGTACCGAAATCACCACCTTCATCCATGTTGTTGATGTAGACTAATTCATTTTTCATACCATTGATTAAGAACATTTCTCTCAAGCTTGAACCAGTCATCACATTGTCATCATATTCTTCTGAATCACCATCCAAAATCATATAACCATTCTTTCTTGTGATATTATCTAAGTAAGTGAAACCTACATAGTCACCACCTTCATCTCCATAGTTCAATGAAATCTTCCATTCATTCAAATTAGAGTTATGCAATATTGAAATGATATCTTTGATAGTGAAACAAGAATCATCTTCTTTAATTACAAGAACCTTATCATAATTCTTGTGATTTACAATCTTAACTCCAAATGAAGTATTGTACTTATCATTAACATTCTCGATATTTCTCTTAATAATTTCAGCTTTTGTCATAATCATTATAATTAAATGTTCTTTATTAAATTAACATTTAGAACAAAGCCTTAAAATTTCAAATTTTTCCTAAAATTTTTCAATTTATTTTTGTTGTAATACTTCAGTATCTGATAAAATGCACACAATCCACCAACAAAACATAAGAAGATTATAATAGGTATCCAAAGTGGTGCAGTAACCCACCACCAAGACCAATCAATAACATTAGTCAACTTAAGTACAAGAAATACCAAGAACAAAATACTTGAAAATGACACACCATTATATCCGTAATTGTTATTTTCCATTTGATTTTATATGTTTAAATTTGTTAAATATTCACACAGGGACGTTAAAATTATCTTAACTGATAGAATATACTGAAATATGTTATTCCGCTCCCTGTGTGACCCAGGCGCCATCCTAGGGAATTCTGTTAGAAGTGCTTAGCAAGTTCTGTATTTGAAAAGAACATCATATTGACACATTTAGCCATCCATTCAACTAAACCTTCATTACATGACTCTTCAAAATACTGACCAGATTCAAGCATGATGTGAATGCACTCATGTACAAATGTCTGCTTTATCTGTTCTGGTTTCAATGGCTTACCAGATGGAGTAGTCAATGACAAGTTGATTACCTGTTCTGATAAGTTGCTGTTACCAAAGATCCAGCAAGAAGTATCGTAATCAGAATATACTTTATCATGGAAACAAACATCAATAGTTTCACCAAACAAGTTGAACTGAAAATCTTCATACTTCTTCTGTTTCTTCATATTTCTCTTTGTATTAGTATTCTTTACATTGTTATTCTTTGAAGCTCTGCAAGGTTTGTTGAATACGATTTTCTCATCAGGATTCAACACATCTTTTGCAAACTCGGTGTCCATAAAATCTACTACTTTTTCCATAATCATCATTATTAATTATTTACGTAATGAATATAGAAAAAATGCAGGAAATTTCAAAAGAAAAATCCTGCATTTACGTTATTTTAATTATTTTATATTTTAATCTTTTATATTCTCAATTTCACTAGCCGGGATAATCAAAGTATATATACCTGCACTTCCTGCACTTCCTTCTACACCCATAGTAAGAATCTTAATTAACTTTCCATTAATTAATAAGATATTTGGTACAATATCAAGTTTACCTGTACCACCACCATGATAATGACCCCATGCATCTTTTCTGGCAGCTGCTGCTTTACTTGCTCTTACCTCTTTCTCTAATTCAATTGGTTTAAAATCAAAAGCACTTGTCATTTGCTTAAGCTTATCATCCAATTCTTTGGTCAATCCAAGTTCTTTTAACATCTTATTTGTTTCAAGAGCATTTCTAATATCATCCTTTTGCCAAACAGTACCCTGATCTTTTTTTCCAGCATTTTTATAATAATTATTTATTTTTGTAGTATCAACAAAACCATAAGTTTTTGTTCCATCTGAATACATATCATTAGGATCTGGTACCCAATGTGGAATTCTTGTAATACCTGCTTTTTTAAGAATATTAGTAATACCCTTCTTATCCCACAAGTCAGCCCAATCATCCATGCCAACAACATAGTATGGACCTTTACCAATTGACTTTACAACAACATCATTTATTTCCTTTCTACGACTAAAACCAATTATTAAATCATCGTAATAAGTGTCTAAATTATCCAACTTTCTAGCATCATCGTATTTATCAATGATATCCATGAATTCAGATTTGCTTAGAGCTTCATTTATAAAATTTGATAATGATTCCATTTTTTTGTTTATAGATAATTAAAAATACTTAAATTAAATATTCAAGAATTGTGACTTAAGATTAGGTTTAGATATTTCTGGTTCAGAAACATCAGGTTTTGCTTCTTCTTTTGTCAAATTCTGAGTGTCGCCTTCATCTGTCTCATTGACAACTCCTTCAGGTTCTTTGCTCCTACTATTATCTCTCTCGCAAATTCGTCCATCTTCCTTGATAGCCTCTTCCTCTTGGTTGGTTTGTTCTTGTACTTGCTCATTTTCTAGTTCTTCTTTCTTATCTTTTTTCTTATCTTCTTTTATTAATTCTGGTACTTTATTCTCCTCTTCCTTATATAAGTAACTTGTCAACATCTCTGTAAGCAAAAGTGCAGAAATTGGGAGAATTCCGCCCACGAGATATGTTATAATTACATTACACATCTGGTCTGGCAAGTCTGTCCATATAAATACTGGTTCTTTGAAAAATCTTAGATTTTCCATTGAATTTGAAACAATGTATTTATATGATGAATAAACATTACCAAGGATTTGAACAAGGGTAAAAATAGAAAGTTGAACCCAAGTCATAATTTTCTTTCTTTGGTTTGGATTAGTTAGCAAACTAAACAATACTGCTGCTTGTCCAATTTCAAAAGTTATTGCTAGCATAACACCTAAAGCTGGAGCATTAGCTAAACTGAAAAATGCAACAGCATGTATACCAGAAACTAAAGCAACACTAAGGTACAATGCTGCAAATAACCCAATATAAATGTACTTTGTTATTTTCTTCTTATTCATTTTCTTATTTAAATACTAAACATTATAAATATAGTTGTTTGTCTTTAATAAGTTCACTCTTATTGTTGTCAAAAACCATATCTTTTTCTTCTATTTCCAACTTTATCTTATCATCCATATATTTTACAATATTGCTTGATCTAGTTCTCTTGAAGATATCCCATAAGTCATATAGCAATCCATCATCTGATGTATTTGTAACATCAAATTCTGACCAATCAACAATGAATCTTAGATTTTCTAATGCATACTTCTTCAGATTATCTTGTTCACCTTTAAAGTTGTCATCTAATGATTTGTCAAATTCAAATGTACAATGCAATCCATCTTTTGCATCTTCTTTCTTTTCAAACTCAAATCTAGCATCTATAATATTATCGGCATTAGCTCCAAAATATTCTTTAGCTAAATCATCATCAGATGGCATGCTTTCAAGAAGCAAATCAGATATATATTGATTGATATCATCATCTGTATATTCTTCTGGTACTTCCATTACAAAAATACCTTTTTGGTTTTCTGGATCTTTCACCTTCCAAATAGCTTCAAAGTCATTCAATCTGATGGTCTGATCTCTATCTTCATTTAGAGCAAAAGGAGAGTTCGTTGCCAAGCTCTCCTTCATATATTCTACTAATTGTTTCATGGTTTTATCCAATTCTAATTTGTTCCTGATAATGGTCCTTCATGACCCTTCATTCTACCATTTCTCTTCAAACAAGCATCAAATACTTTTGATGAACTTGCTTTTGACTTAGCAGATTCCCAATCTTCTCTATTCACAAATATAGATTCAGGATATTTCTTGTAATCTGTATACCATCTTATATCATATTTATCTACAAGTCTCCATACATCTATCATCTCATTGAGTTCAAGAACATTTTCATTATCTGTAGGATCCATTTTTGTAGGAGCATCACATTTCTTCTCCAACATCATACATACTAAACTTCTCATTTATATATCTCTATGTTTTTGATTCATTGCTTTACAGATAGCATTGATAACAATCTTATCATTTTCTGAATAATTATCTAAGCATTCATTATCTTCATACTTATTGCCTTTACCATGATTTAAGAATACTGGTATCAACTTATCTGTATTTATAATATAGAAAAATTCAACTTTACCACTAATAGTAAATACTTCTACAAAAGTAAATGGCTTCTTTGCTTCTGAATCATTTATCTTTTCAGCAACTCTATTGAATTCTTTTGATACATAATCCCATTTATCTTGAGATATGATAGATTGACGTAAGAAGATTTGTCTATCTTGATCTTTATTAGCAGCCACATATATATTTGCGACAAAACGTAAATCATCATTTAGGATCTCAAGAGCTGTACCTCTACCAAAATTTCTTAAAGATGCCTTATTACCCCATTTATTTTTAGATAATGCTTTAAGTCTAACTATAGATTTCTTATCAGCATTATAGTAGATGTTGAATTTCTTTTCTTCATCATTCGGATCTTCATTCATCAATTCTTTATCAATATTGTCTTTAAATGCCTGCAAGAACTTTTCTGCTCTGGAATCACCAAGTTTTTTTGCTTTCTTAGCGGCATTCAAATACGTTTCATTTTTCAACCAAAAAACGAGTTCATCAAAATTTTCGTTTAGATATTCCGAAATGCTAATCATTTTTTCCTTTGTTTAATGTATTTATAGTGTCTATAATTTTCTTAAGAATATAGATATTGTCATAGTTGTCTGGTAATCCTTTTGCATCATCATTCATCATATCAGTCAATGCATTGAAGTTGATTCCACTGTTATCTACTAACTTCTTGAAACTATCTATATCTTTCTGGTAGGATGCGTTTAACATAAACGCGTCCAACACAGATGATTCTATTCCTTTAGACCAATTGTCAAATTTCCATTGAATGTTATCACCATCCAATTCTTCTTTCATGACTACATAGCTCTTAAGATTAATCATTGCTTTCTACCAGTATTTTTAAACCAATCATACAACTGTTCTGCAAAGTCAACTTTTTTAAAATTGAATGCAACCTTCATAGTATCATAACTTGAATCATGAATTTCTATATACAGATATTCTTTTCCACTTATTGTTTCTGTATGAGCATCAAATGAAATTTCTTTGCTTTGACTTGAAGTGATCCAATCTTCTTTATTAGGTCCGCCATCACTGTACATATTCAGATTAGATACTAATTCTGATATGGCTTTGTTTTTTGACAACTTTGATAATTCTATATACTTGTCAATGAATTGCTTGAGAGTAATCTTCATTGTATATCTTTCAATGCTACTCTCAAGCAATGTTTTTACGTATTCATATAAGCTTTTCATTTACTCACAATATGCAGTATCATTGTCATTTATACGAAATACTGATGGGTCTGCATTTCTCTGATCTTCATCATTCAAACACTCTTTGTAGAGAGAATACAACTCAGCAAATGCTTTATTCAACTCTGGAGTATTCTTAATGTACTGAAGAACTTTGAAATTAGAATTAGTAACTTCTGATGGATTCTTCATACCATACTTAGCCATAATCTGCTTTGCTTTAAGCTTTTCATGGCCAAACAATCCATTCATACTATAGAATACATCAAGCTGCTTTTCAGTAAATTTCTTCTCAAGCATCTTAACAATCATCTTCCAAAGCTTAGCAATATCTTGCTGGTCGAGTGAAGCATCTGCATCTTCTTTAGAGTCAACCTTATCAAAGATTCCCTTGCCTTCATCTCCACCACCAATAGGTGATTCACCGGATACTGAAGTCTGCTTTGTATTTCTACCTGTATCTTTACGTTCCTTATTCTGAACAGAAACTGGAATACGTACTAAGTGTGAAGAATTCTTGATATTTTCAAGGATTACAATACGAATCAAATAGCTAGCATAGCTCAAGAAAGTGAATGCCTTACGCTTCTTCATTTCATCCTTCAATTCTCCAGCCATCTCTTCTGCTTCAGCATTCTTTCCACCACGCTTCTTAGCAGTCTCTTCAGAAGACTTACCATACTGGTTCATCGCAATTGTAAGACCTTCCATACCGAAGGCAAACAAATCATCAAGAGAGAAGCTAGACTTTCCATTGAATCCACGAGCAATCTTCCAAACTAATGGAGTATACTTCTTAGCTACAGCATCACGACCCTTCTTAGTCTTCAAATCAAGCAATATCTCATCTGGTGAAATCTCATTCTTGATAATTGCGTTGAATTGCTCTTCAGTCTGGAATACTGGCACCTCAAGAAGACGGTGAGCTTTAGCAAGTGTTCCAATCCACTTGTACAATTCCTGCAACTTAGGATCTTTTGGTTTACCCTTACCATAGAAATTTTGCAATGAGCCAAGCTCCTTCATATATGTAGCATTGTTTACAATCAGCCAATTGATGATTTCTTTGGCTTCAACAGAAATGAACTTGTCTGCTGTAGTAAGATATGCCTTAAGCTTAGCAGATGGAATAAAATCCAAAGTATCATTCTGTACATCAAGTGACTTAGCTTCTGCAACAAATTCTGATAATTTCTTCATATTTTCTTGAACTTTTTAAGTTTGAATTTCTAAATTTATTTCAAACATAGCTTGAAATTAATCAAGATTATGTTCTATATTTTAATAACGAGATGAATATAGAACAATAGGATAAAATTTCAAACAAAATATGAAAAATTTTATTTTTTAATTGCCTAATTCACCTATTAGATAAAAATAGAGAAATTTATCATGATTTATAAGAAATCACATGGTATAAGTTGGATATTGAAGAAAATTGTATCAAATACTCTGACTTGGAGATTAGTAATGTTAGTACAATCAATATACAGATACATTACTGACATATCATACATATCTGATACTTTATACAGTAAAGAATTCCTTACAGTTCTGAAGCAGTATCTTAGAATATCTGTAAAGAAAGATTGGATTGGAAGATTGTATGGTGTAATAAACCCTTATATTGATATTGATGGAAAGATTGACTTCAACAATACAATCATAGAAATTGATGGAGACAATACAAACAGTAATGAATATGTGAAGAATTGGGTATACAGACAGTTCAATTTGATTGACAATCTGTTCAAAATAAACAAGCTTTATGATTATATTAATGTCGACATAAAGCATGTAGGACCATTGAATGCAGACAACTATCTTATTGTAATTGATATTGTGAGCAGAAAAGAAATGGCTTATGCTTTGAAACGTGTTTTGAAACAAACTATATTATATATGATTATCGCACTATGTGCAGTAATATTGCTATAAATTTACGTAAATTAAAAACCATTATGAGTAAGAAAAAGTTATCAGAAGTAGAAAAGAATCAGCAAATTTACAATGATTTTGTAAAGACACTTGAAGGTAAGACAAATGAAGAGTTGCTTGCAATGGAGCAGGATCTCATCAAGGAAATTGACAAGCATGACCGTAAGGTTGCAAAGTACGAGTTTAAGGTTGCTGATAAGGATGCATTGAAGGAAGCTGTAGAAATTTATCGTTTCTTCATCAATAAACAGAAGCTCCAATTCAGTTATGTTGAAGGAATGCTTCAGTTGTGGGATGCATTCAATCCAGATCTTGAGACAATTCCATACCCGGTTTTGGATACAATCCTTATGAATCTGGGTCAACTTCAGTTTGAAGGTCATGATGAGTGGGTAAAGATCATGAAGTTCAATGAGTTTACTAAGCCATATTCAGATGAGTATACTAAGCTTAAGGCTCGTACTTACTTGCTTTCAGAGGAGCATTCAGCTCTTCAATCTAAGCTTGGACTTGATGATGCCGCTGCATCTAACAACAAGTAAGAGTTAATTATTGAATGGAGAACTTAAGTTCTCCATTTTTAGTTTTATAAAAATTTTAGAAAATGAAAATAATAGATAATTTGCCAATATGAGAGCATGAAGATTTTGTAATGAGAAATCCAATGCTTGATTGTAAAGCAGGTAATATGGTAATAGGATGGATGATTGTGGATAAAGATACTGATGTACCAGAATATTTTCAAATATCATTTACCAAAGATGAATTGACTAGGTATTGTAATATATTTGATAATATAGTTAGTTTAGCTGTTGGTGCGATAGTTAGTACGATAATTAATGAATCTGTAAGCTATATTACAAATTATGTTGATACACATGATTTTGAATATATGAATTACGAACATACAATGGATCATGTTGAATTTCTATCTAAATTGAGATTTGAAGTACATACTTGGTTCGTACATGACAATATCAATATACTTAGAAGCTTTGAAGAATTGATTAAAGAAAAATTAAATGAACATGAGCAAAGTATTAGAAAGTCTTAAGAAATATTTTGAAGAAACACCAAAAGAACAATTAGACAAGGACTTTAAAGAAATAGACAATAAATGGGGTCATATAGGACCAACAGTTGAAGAATGGTTAGAAAGCAATTTTAAAAAGTAATTTTATGATACATTTTTTGTTTAGCAACAAATCACCTCAATATCTGTTTTTGAAAGCAGATACTAAAGAAGATGAAAAGGTCATAAATGAATTGAAGAGTAAAATGAATTTGACTGACCCAGTATGCTATTTGAAAAGCTTTACTGGAATTCCATTTACTCAAGATTTCTTATATGAATATGTACAGAAGTCAGGTACAAAGGTGTGGTATTGCTCTATTGGTTTATGGCAAACTATATATAATTTCTTGAAAGAAAAGAATTGGGAATATGATGGATTGGATAAAACCAAGTTTAAGTCAAATATTCCACATTCTTTTGAAGAATTCAAGAAAATAGTTGACAGTTGGAATTTGAAGTATACACCAAGACCATATCAATATGAAGGAGCATATAACATATTGCAATGGAAACGATCAACATCAGTATTTGCTACAAGAGCTGGTAAGACTATGCTTAGTTATATAGTTTTCAGGTATGCAAGAGAATATCTTGGTGTACGTAGAATATTGATGGTTGTACCAAGTATTGACTTAGTAAAGCAAGGATATTCTGACTTCAAAGAATACGGAGATTATTTCAATAGTGAATGTCTTTGGTCTGGTGGTAAGTTGGTTGAATCATCTGACTTGACAATTGCAACATTCCAAACACTTGTGAATTTCTTGGATAAGAATTCAAAACGTTACAATCCACATTTCTTTGATGGTAATGGAATAGATCGATGTGGATATGATATGGTGTTTGTTGATGAAACACATCGTGCTACTGCTAAATCTATTAAGGATATAATAAGTCAGCCATTCATGTCAAATGTAAAGATAGCATTTGGGATGACAGGTACTTTACCAAAAGATTTCACTATAGAAAGACACTGTATCAATGCATTGCTAGGTCCTAAGATACAAGAATTGAATCCAAAAGACTTACAAGATGGTGGATATATTTCTGATGTTAAGATAACACAGTGTAGATTGCAGTATATGAATGAATGGCAATCTATTAAAGATTGGATAAAATGTGCAGAATATTGTTTGTCAGTATTTGAAGAAGTACCTAATAAGAAGAACCCAAAGAAAATGGACCATGTACCATTGACAGATCCAAAATTCTTAATTGCTTATAAGAAAAAACTACCACAAGGTATTATTGATGCTAAATGGAAGATATATGGAGAAAAGAAACCAGATACCAGTAAGATGACTGATGAACAATGGCAACAGTATCAAGATCTACAGTATAAGCATTTTCTTCAGATGGTAATACAGGAATCTACAAAGACCAATGCATTACATGTTGAAATGATGACTATACATTTCAAAGAAAGAAGAATAGATTGGTTGATAGCAAAACTTAAGGATTGTCCTAACAATACATTGATTCTTGCACAACATCGTGAATATATAAAATATGTTTATGAAAGAGTGAAAGAAGCATACCCTGATAGAGAAGTCCTATATGTAATAGGTGGTTCTAAAGATCGTTCTAGGATGAAAGAATTATTTTTAAATAAAAAAGACATAATTTTGATAGCCGGTTATTCTATATGTAGCACTGGTATTACACTTTCTAATCTTTGTCATGGTTTCTTATTTGAGTCATTCAAATCTCAAGTAATCAATATGCAATCTATTGGTAGAGGACTTGGTTTGTCAGATATGAAGGATGCTTATGAGTTATATGATGTTACAGATCAATTTGATCCTAAGATAGCATCTAATAAAATATATCTCCAGGGTTTATCTCGTTGTAAACTTTATAAAGAACAGAAATGGTCTTATAATATAGAAGAAATTCCTTTGGAAGATTGTGTACATATAGATCAAAGAATAGTAGACTTTGTTTATAAGAAGAAACCAAAGATAGAAGAAAAGAAAAAGAAAGAAAGGACTGCTAAGGCAGCACTTGCTTTTGAAGAACAAGATTTATTTAAATAAAATGGAAAATCATGATAAACTAATATTAAAAATATTTATATCCAAAAGCAATGGAATAAATGGAAAGAGAATAAAAAAATGTATAAATAATTATAAATACAAAAATATAAAAGAATATTTAGATACAAGATATAAAGATTCATTTTCTTATAAAGAAACAATTTTTAGAATTAAAAATCATATTGATACACATCCGTTATGCGATACTTGCCATAAAAAATATGTTAATTTCATTGGTGGTATTAATGGATTTTCAAAATGTTGTTGTGCTTCATGTTCAGCAAAGAATAAAGAAACAATACAAAAAAGAAAAAATACAAGATTAATAAAATATGGTGATGAAAATTTTAATAATAGGGATAAATGTAGATTAACTTCTTTAAATAAGTATGGAGTGGATAATCCAGCTAAAGCAGAATCGGTGAAAGAAAAGTATAAGAATTTGATGCAAGAAAAATATGGAGTTGACAATGCTTGGCAAGCCAAAGAAATAAAAGATAAAATAAAAACCACATGTCTTAATAAATATGGAGTGGAAAGTCATAATTCATCAGATATAGTAAAAGAACATAAAAGAAATCATTTTCAAGAAAAATATGGAGTAAATAGTAGTTTCCAAATACCGGAAGTAAAAGAAAAAATAAAAGAAACAATAAAAAGAAAATATGGAGTAGATTCACCATTAAAAATGGATAAATGTATTTTACGAGCAAAAGAAGAAAGATTAAAGAAATATGGAGTAGAATACATGTTTCAATTAGAAAATTATTGTGATATATATAATACTAGAGAAAAGGAATTAGAAACTAAAAGAAAAAATAAATCTTTTACATTTTCAAAAGAAGAAAATACTTTATATCTTTATATAAAGAAAAAATTTCCAAATGTAAAACAACAATATAGTGAAGATAAAAGATATCCATTTAGATGTGATTTTTACATACCAGAATTAGATTATTTTATTGAATATAATGGATTTATATGCCATGGGAGGCATCCATTTGATAATACAAATGAAAGTGATATTAAAACTTTAAAAGAATGGCAATTAAAATATAATAATGGTGAACACCCATTATATGGTAACATGATAGACTGTTGGACAAAAAGAGATCCATATAAAAGAAAATATGCTATTGAAAATAATCTTAATTTCAAAGAAGTTTGGTCTTTGAAAGAAGGAAAAGAATTTATAGATAAATTATATGAAAAAATTAAGTGAATTTGTAAATGAAAAGCTATCTGATATAGAAGGTAAATGGGATCCACCAGAAGGATTGTTTGCAAAGAACAATCCTAGAGAGATAGCTCAAATACTATTAGATGCTTCAGATTCAGAAGGTCAAGCAATGAAAAGACTTGTATTCTATATGAACAGAGCAGGAGAAGATTGTCCTAATAAGACAGTTTTGAATAAAGTAAAAGATATATTGAGAAGCAATACAAAATGAGAAAAGACTTAAGTCTTCCTCATTCTTCTTATTTATTTTAATTTAAAATTTGAGTGAGATATTCAATTGCTTCATCTCCTTCAATATCAGTAATAGAAATATCTCCATCCAAATCCATTATTTCTTCAAGATTAGTTTTAAATGATTCAACTGTTTCTGGATATCCATCAAATGAAGCAAATGGAAGAACTTCATTTTGTTCCATGGTTTCCAACTTACTAATAGCATCACTCAATTTAAAATTCATTTTATTCATAATTTTAATAATCTTTATTTTGTTTAACTTATTTCATCAAATCAATAAGGTATTTCTTAGCTTCCTTATTAGTGATTTCATTAATATCAACATCACCAACAATATCAATGACACCTCTAAGATCATTTCTGAATGTTTCTACAGTATATTCTTTCTTAGGATCTGAGTATTCATCATAAAATCCAAGCTTTTGCTTAGGATCCATACCTGCTAATCTGTTATATGCTTGAGAAAGTTTGATTGATTTTCCTTCAAGAATTTCTACTAATGTCTTCATTTATGTACAAATAAAATTTAAATAAAAATAAATATGTCTTTCCAGTTTACTTTTTGGAAATTCTCTATGAAATTCTTAAAAGTACCTGGAACAATATACCATTCTTTCTCTACTTCTTCTGGTGTAGCATCTTCATGGCCGTTATTTACCCAATCTCGAATGCTATCAGTAAGTTCACCTAATACACAGCAATTTTCATCGGTGTATAAATATTTTATCGTGGTGAATGCAAATGCATCTAATATTTGATAATCAATCAATTCGTTTATTAAATCTAAAGTTTCTTTTACTGTCATATCATTATTTAGATTTATTGTTTAATTCATTTAATAGATATGTTAAATATTCCTTTTTAGACTTGTATTTACCATAGCAAATAGTTGACAAATAGTATGATTTATATACCGGTCTTCTATTATTTTGTTTTAACAAATTTCGTTTTAACAATTGTATAGCCTCTTCATCAGCAAATGCTACATACCACCATTTTTCATTACCATTTTCTGGTTCTCTTGTTGCAAATCGATTATCATTATTAATTTTAAATTCAATAGGTGAATCTGCATGTTCAGTATTTCTAATAACCATAATCTTATTTGTATCAGGATTATATCCAGTTATTTCACCTAATACATAAGAACAATATAACTTTTTATAATTGTTACCTATGCTATTGCATATAATTAAAACTTTTTTACCTATTAAATCATTTCTTGAGTCCATAATCATAAAAATTAAATTGTTCTACATTATTTTAACATATCTAATATAGAACAATCTTCTAAAATTTCAAAATATTGACAAAAAAGTTTGGCCTAAATTGAATTTTATTGTATTAAGAAGCATTCTTGTATATTGATATTGCTCTTCTTTAATATCAAACAATGAAATGCAATTTGACTCATCATCAAACAATTCTTGGATAGACTTCCAGATAGCCGTTGCATGGTCAAAAGCCAAATCATCTTTCCTTAGACCTACCAATGATACCCATTGTACTGTTGATGCATCATCTTGTGCTTTAATTACACCTTCAAAGTCATCATGAACTGTATCAGCATACACAATAGAAATGCATCTTTCTCGTGGATCTCTTCCTTCTTTAGTAAGAGCACAAACTTGAAACATATAACTCAAGCTCAAGTTTGTCTCTTCTTTAAGTTCACGGATAGCAGCACTCATAGCAGATCTGTCTTCTGGATCTAAGAATCCACCAGGAAGAGCTAGTTTTCCTTTGAATGGTTCATTCTTACGAGTTATAAGCAACACTTTAGGATTATTTGGATCCTTCAAATTGAAGATCACGTTATCTACTGTAACTGCATAATGTACGTATTCGTATGTATAACTCATAATTATTATTTTTTGTTCGGATATAAAATAGAACAATCTTGATTTATTTCAAATTTTTATTCAAAATAAAAAGTCACACAGGGAGTGGAAAATTTTCTCAGGTTATTAATTATACTCCTAAGTATTCTTCCGCTCCCTGTGTGACCCAGGCGCTTTCGTAGTGAATCCTTTGCTTATATGCTATCGTATAGTCCTTTTAGTCAACCTATATGTGCCATCCTCATGTTTGATTATTCTATAAAATGTCCAGTTGCTTGACTTCATCCAACCATAAGTTGATATGTCTTTCTTTGATTCATATCCTTTCATAGGTGAGTATATCCATTCTACAGGATATATTGCTAATGTATCAGCAATACATACACTATCTATAAAATGACGATCAACTATTGTATCAAGTTCATATTGCATTGTTGTATTGTCAATTTCTTTTGGTGTACCACAAGACATGAAGAAGAATGACAATATAATTGCAAACATCAATATCCAAGTGATTACTGTAGCTTGCATTTGCGTGAGATTTCTTTTCATCTAATTTTTAACTATATACTTTATTAATAATCATGAGAATGTTAGGTTGTAAAGCATCAAAAATAGATGCTCATGATAAGAAGATCACCAAGAATTTGACTAATAAGATTCCTGATGAATACAGCTTTGTAAATTATCTTAGTCCAATAACAGATCAAGGTTCAACAAACATGTGTGTCACCCATGCTCTTGCATGTTTCTTAAATTGGATTACCGATATGAAGTTGAAGACTTCAAATAAAGATAACAATATTGATTTGAAGCAAATATATAATGCGAGATCTGACAAGAATAATGACAATGGCATGTCTATTAAAGAAGCATTGTCATTAGCAAGAACACATGGTATCAAATCAAATATTGGAACTATCAAAATCCATGACTTTGCAATGATAGGAAGTGAACAAATCTTGAAGCAAGCAATATTATGCAATGGCCCAGTATTGATTGCATTACCAGTATATGATAGTTCAAGAAATGATTTTTGGAATGGAGCAGAATTAGAAGGAGATCATTGTGTTGCTGTTGTAGGATATGATAAGAATGGTTTCATTATCAGAAACAGCTGGGGTAGAAGTTATGGAAGAAATGGATATTGGACTTTACCTTATAGTGAATTCAACAGGATAAAGGAGATTTGGACATGCATATAAATCAATGAACAAAAGGTCAAGCTGTTGCTTGACCTTCATTAGTTTTGTTAGCAGTTGTGGTTGTGTATTTTCTTTGATTTAAGCGTGCTGTCATTTCTTCAATAAACTCTCTAGAACCTTTTATTACCATCTTACCATTACCATCATCTTCTTTATCTTTTTCCTCAAATGATTTTTGACATTCTTCTTGCATCATTCTGAATATATCTTCTAGTTTAGTAACAACATCATCAAGTTGCTTCTGTATAGATAATGTAGAATTCTGCAATGATGTAAGAGACTGGTATAATGTTGACTTTGACATGGACAACGCTATGGCCATTATAATACTGTCTTGTGCCTTCTCATTTATAGTTAGCATTTTGAGAAGTCTCCTTATGCTTTGCATTTCTGTTTGGATTTTACAGACAATATAAGGATGTTCATCAACATACTTTGCATCAAAATAATATCCTGAAAGACGTTCTACTATGAACTGAGCTTGTGTTGCAGATTCAGATTCTACTTTCTCTAAATCTAGATCAAGCTTAGGCATTTCAAGCTCTTCTTCTGGATCATCAGTCAAAACTGGATCAGATTCATTCAACATTGCATCAATGTCATTCCATTCAGTGGTTTCTTTATCAACATTTTTCCACCCAGTTTTACTCATTCAAATTCTACATAAAATATATTTGATTAAAAATAAATTAGATCAATCAGTTTTCTTAACTACCTTATAGAACTTAGAATTCTCTTTAATTCTATATTCTCTTTTTATCTTCTTTTTCAGTTCTTCTGGATCATTGAGCAAGTCAGTACTGAATCCAAAAGTAATGATATGCAGCTTACCATCATCAAGACAATCATACTTACCATAGATAAATACTTTGTTTCCGATAATTGTCTTATGAAAACCTACAAGTTCACCAGGAACTACAGTATTTCCAAAATTATCTGTTACTGCACCTTTAGTATTTTCAAACATATCTTTAATCTGTCCCATAATTCTAATCATTTTTATATTACATAATAAATATAGAATAGAGATAAAAAATTTCAAAATATTTTAAGCACTTGCACTTCCTTGCATATCTATTATCTTTCTAGCTGTATCATTTATCATAAGATGTTGGCTTGTAGGATACTGTTGCAGTAATTCTGATAAATTATCTATATATGAATCAAAAAGCTTGAAGTTAGTAACTGTCCCAGGTATACCATTTATCATTACATCTTGCTTTTCATCTTCTACCATTTCTACATTCCATTTTGCTACTTTATGTGCTGTCAAATTATTCAAGTCAAACTTGTAATGTGCCGGTTGTAGCTTATATAGAGGAATATTTTCATTATAAGAATATTCTGAAACTCCTAATTCTACTACATTCCTTGATTTAGACCATCTCAGATATATGAAATAATGGTTGTCAGTAATATTGGCATCTTGTTTAGGTAAGTATACAGAGCAATCTTCCACATTATCTAAGCTTACTTTGATTCTTCTGTTTGTCATCTTCAATCTAAGTATGATATGGCCTATCTTTATGAGTTCAGAATCATAATCATACATTCCATTCAAACCAACAATAATGCTTGTACTACCTTCTTCGCCACAATATTTTCTTTGATATACTATCTTATTCTTAAGTCTGTATAGTGATGATGGATCAAATTTGTAACATCTGTCACTTATCAATGTTCCTTTTTGATAGATATTTGTATCTACAAAGTTTGTACCTTCTGACGTAACATACTTTCTGCAAGAATCAGATTCATATACAGGGTACATGCCATTTCCAGAATATGTTGGGGCTTCTATTGTTTCTTCTCCACTATCTAATCCTTCTTTATCACCAAACAAATCTTCATACTTTGTCTTTACTAAGCTATCTATAGTAGAATCAAAATCTCCCAAGTCAACAGAACCTTTTTCTTGATATTTTACTAATGCCAATTTGAATGTGGTATTGTTCCACATCAATGAACCATTCTTCTCTTCGTATGCTTCATTTACCATCCACATCCTTTTCATCATTGGAATATATATCAAATCACCTTCCATTGGTTGTGCAGTAATTCCAAAAGCTGTAGCAAACATCGTCTTGCTTATCTCAGTTTCCCAATCAGTTTGCCAATCTAATCCAAAATCAGAAAATTCTGGTTTACTGCTTGGCATCTGACCTTCATTTACTATAAGCTTTATCTGCTTTACTGATTCCACATTCATGAGAGTATACTCTTTGAATGTGATATCTTTAGAACCAGAATCAGGCTTAAGTTTGAAGTAGTATATAGGTATACCAACTATACAAGCAACACTATCAGATAATGATTGCTGCAAAGCCATGGCTGAAGTAAGACCGGCATAAGGATTGTATTTGTTAGATGATTCACAAGATGGTGATGAGATACCTGAAGCAATCGAAGTAGTATAATCTACACTTTCATCACCATCTTTTACATCATTAACAACACCATTTACTTTAAACTTTATATAGAAATCAGATGGACTATCAACCAGTATTCTTTCTGCATCATCATAAGAAGCAAAACATGACCAATTGATACCATCATAACTCCACGATACTTCTAAACATGAGGTGTCATATTTTACATCATCACACCCAAGTATAGATATTGATGACATATCATTAATAGCCATTGTCAACAATACCTCTTGAGCAGGCATACAACTATTAAAATCCATGATATTGCATATATAACTAAATTTTATGGGAGAGGTGTTTTCTTTCCTATATACCAGTTTGCTTCCCATCTACGACGTTTCTTAAGTCCGCTTAAACTACTTCTATCACATAATGTTGACCAAGTAGACCAAACAGTTTGCATAGGTGCATGATTTGCTATTAAACCACATACTTTATATTTTGACATAGTCAAAAATCCTGGTCCATAATTAAATACTGCAGAGGTTATGGCATCTATTTGATTTTGTGCTAATTGCAAACCTTTCTTAGAAGCCCAATTTCTTACTGTAGAACTGAACTGTTGAACATGAGTAACATACAATGCTTCAAGTTCTCGTTGAGTCCATCTTGGCTTTACCTGATCCATGTATTTCCCATTAGGGTGTCTTAATAAACCATAACCATAGGTTTTATGACCCTGATCATGCCCATAGCCATTCAAATCCTTAGGTGTCATTTGATAACCATAACTATGGCCAGTTTCAAAATGACATATTGCGTTGAACATTTCTTGGCTTACGCCAGATGCTCCAGCTGAAAGATTTCCCATTTTCATTCCTTGTGTAATTGATGTATATCTAAATATATATAGAAGACCACATTGCCCTCCATATACCCAAGCTCTTGGTTGTCTGAAATCTGATATCCACTGTTTACCAGTATACATACATATATGGCCAGGTCCTCCTTTAGGGTTTGCCATAACTGCAATATCACCAGGCATAGCTTCTCTCATATAAGTCTTATATGCCGGATCATATTTTATAAGCTTTATATGTTTGAATCCAACTGTTGGTAAGAATTTTACATATTCTATTGCATTCATTGGATGACCGGCTAAAGACAATCCACCTGCTTCTATGGCTTCTCTCACATATCTAGCACATCTGTGTGTAGACTTTTCATGAGAAGCACTTACTAAATGACTGATAGATTTTCCTAAGTCCCAATTTCCAACAACACCTCCAAAAAAATCCATACCGAAAGAACCTAAATCAGATGATCCAGTGAAGTGCCCAGTCTTCATCCATTCAACAACAAGGTCACCTATGGATTTATCTGGATCCACATAATTAGTAGCTCCAACTTTATTTTCTTGATAGTTTTTCTCTTCTTCACAATAAGCTTCATTATCATATTTCAAAGACAAATCTTGATTGGCATCAAATTCTTCTTCTAGCAAATTATGATATTCATGCCCACCTTTAATGTTTCTTTCATCATACTCTAAAAATGATTCAAGTATCTCTTTACCAAGCTGATTTCTAGCCCATGTAAGATTTTTCATCAATTCATGGGTTGCATCTTCTTCATCTGCTAATACCCATTGTGGTTCACTAACAGATGGATCTATGCCATTAGGTATGTATGCATCTTTCTTTACTTTATCTAATTCTGCTTTATTTGATTTAGAAGTACTATCAGAAGATTTGTTCTTATTTGTTTGTTTAGGTTTTTTACTTTCTGGCGTATCCTCTATCAAACTCTTTAATGTATCAAGTAAACCCATAGGCAATCACTAAATCATGCTTTTGAATTCAAGAAGCTGTGATATTCCACTAGCTCTTTCTTTGATATCATGCAAATCTATTATATCTTCTGGATATTTGAAAAAGTCATTATATTCCAAGAATACAATTCCTATTAAATTATTGTTACAACCATAAAGGCCAGCATAAATTATATTGCTAGCATTAAGTTTGTTCTTCAAATGGTCATACAATACTGGAGATCTTTGTTCTAATGTTTTTATTTCAGAACTTCTGTATAATACAATACCATCATTATCTATAAGGTCTTCCATAACTGGAGAAAGTATTGAAAGTTGAAGATTTTTTACTTTTCCTGATATAGGTGTAACATTTCTTTGCAGGTTTTCATAAGATAAATCAAACCATAGGAAACTGAGGTTATTCAAATTGCTTGTACTATTATGGAATTCAATTACACCACATCTTCTAGCATGATAGAAATTCATCATTTCAAACAATATCTTTTGCATTTTAACAGATATATCCATTCTATGGTTCATACTAGCATTATGTATTTTTAGAGCATTCTGATCTCTAAGATTCATAGCTTTTTCTATCAAATTGATTAGATTAGCTTGCATTTGGTTGTTTGATGAAGTCAATGTACTTAACAAATCTTTATTTTGGTTAGCTAATGTAGTAGATATGTTTTCAGATAAATCTGCTATAGACTTTTCTGACTTTTTATCAGAACGAGTTATCAAGAAATATAGCAATCCACCTAAGATAAGTATAGCTAATCCAAGGCCGCCAAATTCCTCGATTATTTTAGTGAAGAATTCAAACATGATATATAAATGAAATGTGGAATATCTTTAATTTAATAAAAATATTCCACATTGTAAACTTAAAGTCTTTTAAGGTTTTTCTGTTTCTATCATTGGTCGACCTGTAATAGTATCAAACCATATTTTCTTCACTTTATGATATTCATTCAATATATTGCTTATATCAGAATATTGATTCAGTAATGTTCCAACTTCTATCATTGGTCCACCAGATGGATCTATGAAAACTATATGCCCATTATCATGTGCTACTCTTGATGCCCCATATTCTGAAACAAGATACCAAATATACCCATGATTTCTATATGTATCCTTAACAGGTGTTTCTTCTAATACCATGAAATTATCAGAACAATCATGTGAATATAAATTGATAGTTATATTTTTGAATCTTACATTTTCATTTATCATGTCCCATACTTGATAGAACAAAGATTCATAATCAGAATTGTTTTCTATAGTGAAGTCAAAATTTTCTTCATCATCCAAATCATGTTCGGCAACATTGTTCAATTGAGTAATTCCATCTCTTACAATGTTTATCATTACACCTTGGTGTGTTCTTATAAAATCAAATTCATGTAAGAATCGTACATCAGTACAGATAGCGTATTCAAGATTTGTTCTTTGATTGATTTTCTTTTCTACAACATTTGTAAATATTCTTTTAGAAATAGAATTCTGTAATACATAAGTTCCAACATAAACAAGAATTTCTCTTAATGACATATAGAATTTATCATCAGATTCTTGATACATACTTGTATTCACATAATAGTCTTCTGCAGTTATGATATGTTTAGGATCTGGTTTCTCTTTGGTAAACTCAAATCCTTTGTTGATACAAATCCAAGAATTAGCTTTTGATGTATAGAAATACTCAACATTTACTTGAAACATGTTAGCACATAATTCCTTCAATTGATCAGCAAAAGCAATGCACATACACTTATTGTACATCTTATCTGGAGGAAATGTTGCAGTTTCTTCAGGATTGAAATTTCTCTTGAAACTATCCCAAGCGCTTTCTTTATCTGAAAATGAATAATTCAAAATATGTGAAAGCATTTTTGCAACTGTATCTTTTCCAGATCCAGCATATCCATTCAAACCAATATATAATACTCTTTTCATTCTCTATTATTTTTTATTCTATAAATAAAATATAGAAATAATGGTTAACGCATTTCATCTTTAGATGTTATGAATTCTTCGGTATCACAACCACTCCAAGCAAATCTAGTATACTGTTTAGTAGATGGACTATCAAATCCAGTATTTGTCTTACCATCAATCAGATTTACCATACTACTATCATTTTTCTTTTTAAAATTATCATACATCAAATCATTGGTGTCCTTTTTTTGTTCATTATCTGCATTCTTCTTGTTTTCTTTAATTTGGTTTGGGTTATTTGTTGCATCATTTATTTGACCTTTAGGAGGTGTTTCTGGTGGGGTTTCTAAGTTTATGTTTGTTTTAGCTTTTTGACCATCATTAAATTCTATAGTATTGTAAGGAGAACATAATGATAAGTATATTCCATTCTGACCTTTAGTATACATCTTAGATATTTCCGTAGCATCTCTTGACATAGCATGCTTTAATGATATGGATACATGTAAGTCTGTCGGGAAATCATCAAATCCCAATGGTCCACTATGTGTTATCTTTGCATTTGTCATTATCAGATTTCCAAATGTTGCAATAGGATTCTTTGGATTACCTATAGTAACATGCCAAAGACCTACTTTAGCTCCAGTAAGCAATGAGTCAAAAGCATATAATGATGGACGACCTAATTTATTCTTTATAGAACCCATCATTACTTGACCAAGATTCATCTCTGCCATCTTTTGAGCTCCCTTTTGAGCTCCAGAACCAATTTTATTTACAACTTCACCCATAGTCATATTACCAGACAAGAGATCTTTAGCTGATTGCAAAACATTATTTGCCATCTTGCCAAGATCTAATCCTGCACCTTTAGCTATATCAAGAAGGGCACCATTGAATTGAGTTAATGCCCCACCAATAGTATCAGTGTTTGAACCCTCAAGATGGAATATGTTTTTCCATAAGTCACCACCGGCTTTAGACAATCCATCTAATACATTGTTGTATTTTTGCCATCCTGCTTTATTAGGTTTAGCTCCCAATATTTCACTCTTTCCTCCCCAGAATGTTCCTTTTCTATATGTAACTGTCAATATATTGCCTAACAAATCTAGAAAAGCGGATTTTGGGTTGATGTTGTCATAAGCTCTCAACTTGTAAGAGAAATTCAAAGTGAATTCATGTTTGAATGTAAGCTTACCTTCATATATATGTGTATCCTGAATAGTGTCTTTTGGGGTATATACCTTGTTGTTATCATAATTTCTACCTAATGCCACATCATTATGCTGATATGTACCTGAATTAGCTCCAATACCCATACTGTTCATCAACTGTCCAAGCAAACCACCTGAATTGATACCATGAGCTGTTCCCAAATTATATCCAGGACTTAAATTGTTAATTATCTTACCAGCTATGCCTCTACCCTCATCATCTTCTTGTGAATCTAACTGTTGTATCTTAGCATCAAGCTTTTTCCAAGAAGCTTCATATTCATAAGACATGATATCACTAAGCTTATTGTCATCAGTATCAAACCAAGTAATCATTCTACCGACATCACCAATAGTAGACATTGGGTCTTGTTTACCTTCAGCCGATGTTGTTGTGACGGTTGATCTGAATATATTGTCTCCAACAGGAATAGCAAACTTACGTAAAGTTATCATGTGATTGTTAGAAATCTTTCCAAGATCTTTACAATACATGAAATCTGCATACTTATATCTTGCATTACCAAGTATAGACTTTCTTACAGAACTAAGGTTAACTAACTCTCTTATAGAACAATCATCCAAGTTAGCTATTTCGTTTTTGTCATGTTTAGAAAGAAATGTACCATCCATCAAAGGTACATTTTCCATTATACCATAAACAGGCAAGGCATGATAAGGGTTGAATAATGATGGTGTCAAGTCACCTTTAAAGTTATATGTCTTATACTTCTTTCCATTAGTACCTTTTACTTCACCATCATTTCCTGTTTCTATAAGCATACCAGATAAGAAACACCTGTAATTGTTCACCACTTGGAATATCTCATTATTCATATGGGTTGGTGTCCAAATGACAGCTTGTTTATTGTATTTTCTATTTTTGTCAGTAGGAGGTGCCAACATATTTGATTCATATCTTATCGTTTGACGCGAAGTGAAATCTAAATCATCTATCAATGAAGAAGTGTCCCTATCTTCATTATATCTTATACCATCAGTATCATATCCTTGACCAGATGTTGCTTTTGATACTGCAGCATTAAATGCAGATCTTAATGAATTATTCAATACATCCTTTAAAGAATTAGATTGTTGTGGTGTAATGAGGTGAGAACCACCTTTATTTAATGTACTTGGAAATGATAACATAAATTGTTGTTTCAGTTTTCTTAATCTTATTTAAAAATTAAGAAACCAAAACAACAATCTTATTCACCTATTTCTTTTTCTTGGTCAATCTGCATTCATCTTTATCGAAAAGCAATTTTTTCAAGCTTTCTAATTGGTTATAAAGATAAACATGATGTTCAGAACCATTCATGTGACATGGCATATTGTCATAACATCTTTGCAATACTTCATATATTGGCATAACATACTTTACTAATTGCATGTTGAAATCATGATAAGTATTTCTAATAGTGCAATGTTGTGCAATATATGGTTTAGCTGCTTCAAGATTCTTAATGAGATTGAATGACCATTTTAGCAACTTATCATCATCTGGAATTGGACATTCATGATATGTATAGTACATCATATTAATGCATTTGTCCAATTCCCTCATCTTATCTTTCATATCTTTCATGTCTATATCGACATTGTTGAAATCTGTCATTCCCATATTCTACTTCTTATGATCTTGTGAACCAAATCCATTTTCTCCACGTTCAGAATCTTTCATCAACTCTCTATAGGCATCCTCAGAAAGTTCATCAATATCAGATACCTGCCAAATAGGAAGAATAAGCTGCTGAATAATCTTGTCACCACACCAAATCATTGGACTCTTCATATCCTTTGTAAAAGAAATAGAAAGATGTACACATCCAGTATAGTCTTCATCAATCACCTGACTACGGACATCAAAACCTTCATTACCTTTACCAGACTTGTTCAAAAATACACCTGCATAGTCATGTGGCAATACTTCATGAATACCTGAATTGATTTTAAGTTGGTCTCCAAAATCCAACCAAAGACCTACTCTGTCTTCTTTCTTATCATAAACAAGACGATGGTCACAGAAATCTTCCAACTTCTCTAATCTAGTATTATGATTGTTTCTAGTCATTACACTATCCAATGCTAAGAACAAATGTACAGTATCAAGTGTATTCTCATCTGCTCGTACAGCATCACCAATTTTCTCCATCAAAATACGCTTAGTTTCATTACAAAGCTCAGCAATTTCAGGTTCTGTAATATCAAATGACTTCTGAAAAGCAGAATATGCTGCAAGTTTCTTATTTGCCATCTTACCATTCAATCGTGGTACAAAGAAATCCTGTCCTGCTGCCTTAAAACTTACTTTAGGTGTCTCACCAAACTCATTCCAAATTCTTAATGTCTTTCCCATTTTTTTAATTTACAATTTAAATACGTGTTTCTTTCTCTTATTTAGATTTTCTCTTTCTTTAATTTCTATTTCACAAACATTCTTATTACAATAGAAACTTCTTGGACAATAATAACATTTATCTCCCATAATAATATTAATATAGTAATAAATAGGTGTCCATTTCAATTAAAATGGACAATCCTCAAACAAATTTTTCTCTTCTACCTTCTTCATGTAAGAAGTATCTTCAGATTTGTTCAAATTCTGACCAAAGATAGTACCTCTTAATGAATTAGTATTCTCCATCTTCTCAACAAATCTCTTATTTGTTCCATCCTTTGAAGCATAATCACTATAGTCATAACCATCATGAATAACATTCTTCAATTGACTTTCAATTTGCTCTAATTTGTATTTTGAAGTGTGTGGAAGATTTTCTGGTAACTTGGATTCATATTCCTCTAATGTTTCTTCTTTCTTGTTTCCATCTTCTATCTTAATGTTTTCTATAAGTTCTTGCAAGAAGAACTGCTTAGTAATGTTGTTTTGATAAATCTCGTTTATTTCTTGCTTAGTATCCCAAAGCATTTCAAATGGTCTTATTGTGATAATTCCATTCTTTGGTTTGGATTGGTCAATTATGACTTTCCATAAGTTACATATCAAATCATAAATCTTCTCAAGATATGCTTTATCTTCAACTACAACATCCTTTACAGAATTTGCATATTTACATGCATAGCTCTTCAACCATTCATCTATTTCTTCTCTTGTACATTTCATTGTATCATCTGCCCATTTCTGAGCATCTTTCACAAATTTCAATATAGGAAAATCAAGTCTTCGTTTTCTTCTGCTTTGTTCTATTGAAACAAACTTTCTGATTCTGTTTAACTTACTGAAATTTATTCTGTTCTGCTTCTTGTCAATACAATACTTATATATATCTTTGATAGTATCTATGTTGTAGTTCTTATACAATGACAATACTATTGGAACATTTCTTTCCATTATCTCTATATCTTTAACATACAAGTTGTTGTCTTCTCTCATTTCCCTATATTCATCATCTTTGAATATGTTGTAGTTTCCGGAAATGAGTTCTCGATACAAATCAATATTTCCATCATTTACATGATCTAAGAAATCTAAAGTTTCAACAGTAACTTGATTGAATCTCATGTGTCTGCATGACTTAAGATAATCTTCAATGAATTCCAATCTGTCTTCTGATATCTCTTTTTCATGGTCAATCACATTTGTAACATATCCATAATACTGAAGACCTTCAATCATCATTGGAAGCTGCTTCATATAAGTAGCATATCTGTCTTCAAACACACTCAACTTATATGTTGTTTCATCAATAAAATACTTACATTGATTTTCATCATACTTAAGATATTTGTTAGTAGAAAGCAATGATTGAATTAATGGGTTGTATTTTGATTCTTCATTGTTTCTCTCTATCATATCATTACATGTCTTAATCAAATCTCTTGCCAAAAGCAAATCAGCCTGATTCAAACTCAAATCCAATGGTTGAGTATAGTAATAGTTGATAGGCATGCCAACAGAATCTTTCTTTGGAAGAAACATTTTAAGATACAGATTGTTGTTTCTAAGTCGGTTTGCAAACTGTTCAATATCTTGTGGAATCCATTGTTCATTGAAATAAACAGAGAAACTGAACTTATCACAAATATCCACACCTACTGACAAATACGTTGTACAGAATACAATATCATTATTTCCAATAGACTTATCAAAGTTGATGAGATCCATAGATTCTTCACCATAATTTGATTTCTTATAATAGAAACAGTTTATCTGTCTCCCAAACTTCATATCATCAAGATATTGCTGTACTAATCCAGTAAGCTGGTCATACCAAAGATTTCCTTTATTTGTTGGATAGAGAATTTTCTTACCATCTTTGATATCCTTTGCCATTGAATGAGCCATTTCAATCATCTGTTCTACTTTTGTTGGACACATATTCAATTCAAAAGATTTCTCTCTGTAGTCATCCTTCTCAACTTTGATATGTTTGATACCAGGAAAGAATAGCATTTCTCCAGTAGGAGTACCAGTCATCATGATTATTTTTGCTTTACAATTAGCAAGTCTCTGAATTGTTGGAGCCATCACATCGCGATAAGAAGAAGTGAATATCAGATGCGACTCATCAAGTACTATATATTCAAATCCAGCAGTATCAAGCTCCATTACATTCAATCTTGAAAACTTATCTATTGTCATTGACATTGATTTGTTTGACAGCAAATCTTCAAGTTGTGGTTTCTTATTTCCATAGTAATAAAGCCAATCTGATGTTACAGATGATGTTTCTACTTTTGCTTTTATTGTTGAAGTAAATGGAAGTATAAGAAGTGTCTTAGCTTTGAATGCTTTAATCATTTCAGTCTTTCCATAACCAGCACCAGCTTCCAACAATGTGATATGATTCAAATTCTTAAGAATATCATCCTTCAAATCAGAAAGATACTGATCTTTATTCAAATGCAACTTTACTAAGTTGTCATCTTTATCATTAAGAACATCTGTTGGTGACTTGAATATTTTTTCATCTTCTCTATTTGTAGTTAATGACTTCTGCTCTTCTTTATAGATATTGTCATCTTCTATCTTAATGTTGAATCCATGATATTTATTCAACTGTTTGATAGCCCAAACAGAAACTGGCTTATCATGTATGCTTGCAGTCTTGACATCACCTTTAAGCTCTTTATAATCTGTACCATCACAAATAGCAACCATATACTGCAATGCCTTATCATAGCCATAAATAGAAGTAAGAGTGTTTGCAAGTTGCCAACGTTGTGCATGCTTATAATGTCGACGAATGCATTTGCTTGGATCAACATCATTTATATCAGAAACTGCAGTTATATCTACACTTTTCTTTTGATTGTTTTCTGTATTGAACCATTCCAACTTAGCAAAGATGTTCTTCAAGTCAGGATGTGATATCCAATCTATTGATTCAAGCCCTGTATCAAATGCAGTTTCAAAGTTGGCATCAAGTCTTAAGTCTATGAAATTAGTGGACAATAATGCTTTACTATCTGATGTAATGAATATACCTTGCTGTGGTTTTGCCATTGCCATATCCAACCAATCAAATATATCATCCTTTGTATATCCAATTTCCTTCATATACTTAGTAAGAACAATATACAAGTAACTGTACTTATGCCTGAAATTACACAGATATTCAATTTTCTTGTTTTCATCCGTATAAGATATTGGTGTTATCTTTGTCCAAACATGAAGTGATTTTCCAGATGCTGACTTAGCAACTCCTAAAAACCAATGATATTTGTTGAGGTCTTCAAAAATCTTTAGTTTCAGTTCATTTGCAATCTTCTTATTCTTAATATCAATATCTATGATCTGAATTCCATTCCACATAGAAAATGACTTTTCACCAATAGGTCGATTGTTAGATGAAACTGAAAACACTACTTTTCTGCTTGCTTTCTCAACATTCTTATATATAGGATCCTGAACAAGCATCCAAACATCTTTCCATGACTGTACAATACCTACTTTATCATAAATGGAATTAGTAATCAAACATGATACCATACTAAGTACAGAATCAAGATATCTGTCTTGCTCTTCTTTAGAACATTCTTTTAAGTTTATAGAAGAATATATTTCTTGATCCGTATCTTCTTCATTGAATGCTTCATATTCTTTAGACATGCAACGAAACTGTTCATAAATATCAGTCATTGCATTTTTTCCAGAATAGCTTTCAGCAACCTTCTTGAGGTATTGTGCTATATTTAATGGATTTGAATTGTTACTCATCTAAAATTCTCTCAATTGTTCTAAAACTTAAAAATCATTATATTATGTTACTTATCTTGTATCAAAATAGTAAATTAAATAAACCTATTTCAAAAGAATTTTAATATAGAATATATTTGTTAAAACAATCAGAATATATAAATAAACATAGGATTCTCCAGGATGGCGCCTGGGTCACGAGATTGGCGTAATATTGGTTGTAAGTATAATTTATCAGCTTAAACATTTTTAACGTCCCTGAATTGAAATTTAACATTAATCTTATTTAACAGACAATATAAATTAATGAAATGACAATTTTTAAATAAGTTAAATGATTGAATTCAATGAGTTGTGTACAAAATACAAATAACGGTTCTCCAGGACAAAAAGAAATCTCTATGGAGGAATACAATAAGAGAAAGCAGAAGATAGAAGATCAAGTAGATTACCAGTTTATTCAAAGAATCATACAAGAACTGACACAAACTTGTGCTATAAATTTACCAATGCAACCATCAGCTATTCCACCATTGATTCTTCAAGCTGCTCAATACTTCTGGGAAAATTGTGACCAGGCGATAGAAGAACGTTGGTATTGTCTTCCATTCAGAGAGTTTACAAAATGTGGTGCTAATATGATTGCTAAGTTGCCACCACAAATTCTTTCAGTAAACGGATTGTACAAAGCAACGGATAGTTGGTCTTATGGTGTCATGGGTGACTTTTCTTTGGAAAGAATGATACTGAACAATTCAGCTATAGCATCTGGTGTTGGTGGAAGCTTATCTGATGTATATGGATCAGGTGGAGGATATACATTGACTGATGTTACAGCAGCATTATATGAACTTGATACTTTTGACTATATTTTTAATACTCCTATAACATATAATTACAATACTTACAGTAATGATCTTGTTGTGTTAGGAGCTATAGGACATTCTGATTTGATGCTCAATGTATATAAGAGACTTAAGATACAAGATCTGTACAAGAATTACTATTTCTTCAGATATTGTGTTTGCCTTGGCTTACGTTCTATGGCTACTATCCTTGGTACATTTGAATTCAAATTACCTGGTGGAGTTACTTTAAACTACAGTATATGGAGAGATATGGCTAATGAAGAAATGCAGAAGATAGATGAATGGATTCAGAAGAACCATTCTGCCGACTACTTCATAAATACTAATACTATTTAAAAATGGACATAAAGCAAAGTTTAGATTACAAGTTTCTAGGATATCAAAAGTCAACAAATCTTGGAAGGAAAAAGTATGACTATGCTAGGGATGGAATTCTCATAAGAGTTCTTCCACCTATTCTGTTCAGAGGAAACCCAACATTAGTAGCTTTCTTACAACTTATAGATATTCAACTCATCACCATGTTCAAGCATGTTGAAGCAATCAGAAAATTCAAGCACATATCATCTTATTAGACAATGGAATTCATCGATCATACAGGACATATATACTCATTGAAGGATTGGCAAAATGAACCAATAGGATATGAATATGAAATAGGAAATTATGTAGACTGGTTCACTTCAGATACAACTTCTCACAAGCTTAGTATAGGCAGATACTATATAAAGCCTGTAAGAATCATAGTGAATTCTAATGACAATATATCTGTAAAACTCAAGAATGATATTAAAGATGATACGCATTTCTGGTTGCTAAGCTCTGCATATATACAGAATTGCATAGAGAACAACAGTAGCATATTTGATCCTCTCAATATAGCAGAAAGTGAATTTTGTAATGAACTTCATACAGATGACCTTACAGTAATAGATAATATAGAAGTAGAAGGAAGAGAATCAACAGTATCAGTAGCTACATTTTATGTTGTCACACTAAGTCAAGAAGAAACTACTTGGCTAACTAATATCCTCATTCATGTTAACGACGATATCTGGTGTCCTTATACTATAGGTGCTGAATTTCACATGGAAGACAGTGAACTTATCATAAATGGTAAGAATATGGGAATAAACATTCCTAAGGATATGATGAAGTCAATATACTTTACTGATGTAAAATCTGACGACATAGATGAAGAAGAATATTCCCATAAGTTGAAAGAACTTCTTCTTAACTATATGCATATCAAAGGAGAATGTGGAAACTATGAATCAGCTAAAGATTCTCTTGATTGGTTTGGTTATGGAAATCATATTACTATAAGAGGACTCAACCAAACTGACAATCAATTCTTAGAGCAATATATACAAGACAATTTTGATACTTTGTCTGACAATCTTTGGTCTTGGCAATATTTCAGAAAAGCTTCTGCTTATTCTATATGGATGGATATAGACAGATATACAGAAGTTATAGACAAACAGCACTGGACAGAAGAGCTTATAGGTGAAGGTAAGCCTATTTCAGAAAACTTGTTTGATAAGATGGTTTATGATAAGTTTGATGAACAAGACATAAAGTTCTGGAGACCTTACTACAACTGGAGACTAGAAGATATGTACATAAAGATGTCTATGGTAGAGTATTACTGGAAGAAGTACTTCTTACCTATAATGACAACTATATCATCTAGTATGAAGCAACATTGCTGGATGAATGACATCAAATATATAGTAAGTCCTAGTATTCATGTTACAGAAACTCCTACTTGGATTGGAAGCCAACATACTTCTGTAAGATTTCAAGGATCTGATATAGTTTACATATACAACCAAGAATCTTACTTTGATGAATGCTATAATGAGTTTTCAAATTCTGAAACATTAGGAAAGACAACAGAAAATCCTACAATATATATCAATGATATCTGTGCTAAGGTACCAATTTGGTTCTTATCAAATGAAGATGAAGATTTCTTTGATGTAACTTTGGTACTTACAAAAGAAGGTAAGAAGATATATAGCTCATCATTCAGTTTCTTCCAACGAAAAGATGATGTTGCTTATAAGAATTTCGTAATGATTCCAAAATCATTAGTAAAGTCATTCAATATGACTTACTGGATAGATAAGAAATACAGATTGTCAGTAAACTGTAACGGAAATTGGTATTACTATGACTTCATATTGAAAGCTCCAGAATTTCAGTTGAAAGTAGGTACATTAGAATATAAATATTTCAATTACAAAGAAGTAAAAGAACTTAAACCAGGAGAAGAAGGATATCGGGATCCTAATGATCCAGAATTTGATGATTTGACAGAATCAGAGAAAGCAAACATAAACCTGTATACAACAGACAAATCATTGTTTTCACAAATAAAGTCTATAGAAGATGATTCAGTAAACTTCAATTCTTATATGTACCTTCCTGGATTAGCAGAAGTGAATGACATAAGATTCTTTGACAAATTGAAGTACATGACAGATAATGCTTCTTCAGATAATTCAGATAGTGATTCTAATAATGCTTCTACTAATACAATGAACAATTTCTGCAACTATATTGCTTCTAAATGCTATATATACAATTTAGGAGTTAAGAACAGTCAAGTTGTATACAAGAAAGGAAATTCTGTCATCCCAATATTCATGTTCAACAATGGTCTTGATATACCTGATAGTCAAGGATATTCTTTAAGTAAATTCTATGTAGATGTATTGTTTGATGTAGATTCTAATAATGAATATTATGCTAAGATAAGATTAGATTTGAATGATCTGAGTACAACGAAACCTAATGAATGTGTCAATCTTCATGAATATACAATATCAAACAATGATTTGATAATGATGAAGAAGGATATTGGTTTAGGTGACCCAGCTTACAACCAACAAGGAAATATTGATTGGGATGCAACTTCTGACAAATGGAAGCTTTTCTATATAGATGAGCATTTGAGACACAAGTCAACAGTAACTATACGATTAGCTACTACAGGTGAAATAAAGCTACCAAATGGAAGAACTTATGAATTTGGTGGATATACTTTGTCTGGTGTTCCTAGAATATATCAAGATATTGCTATCCCTATCTGGAATTCTAGTTCAGATTCTACATGCAACATGGAATGCAACTGTCCTTGGAAATCAGAATGTAAGTTTAGAGGAGATAATGTAAAGGCAGATTATGATTCTACTCCTAGATTAGATGAAGTAGACATGAACATGAGGCAAGAAATTACATCAGAAAATGTAAAGAAGTCTATAGATTCACTTATCAACAGCATGCAGCAAACTGTATCTACATCTAACAACAAAAAATATCTTAACAGAATGCATATCTATGATTTGTATCTGTATAAGATGAATGATGTAGAAAAAAGAAAGAGACTTGGTTTGAATATAAGTAAGATATCAAAACTAAAGTACAATAGTAATATATATGATACTAAGTGGTATTCTACTAACAGATGGGAACAACCTTCTGAACTGGTAGAATTCTATAGAATGTTCTTTAATGATGATGGTACAGAAAAAATCATTATTGGAGATGACAATACATTCAATTATGATTTCTATCTTATGCATGATGACACTAACTGGTTTGCTGTCCTCATATCACAAGATACTGAAGACAAGCTTACTGGTGATATGAATCTAGATCCTTATGATAAGATAGAATATTGTCCTGATGATGAAACAAAGATTGTAATGAAAAAATACAGATCATCAGATACTTTCTTGATAAACAGAATGGTTTTAGAACAGAAATATCCTGTAAATCATTTTAAAGAAGATGATTTGATATTTGCTACTGTTGACAATGTGAAATTCCCATTCATATTAGATAAGACAACTAAATGGTTAGTAAAGAATTTATCATTGTTGAATAAGAACAAACCATCTATAACTTCTAATTCTAATGCTATGATACTTAGCTTATATGATGAAGCTTCTAAGAATGTTTCAGGTTATTATAATATAGATGTAAGATATAGCATAGAAGGAAATGTTGACCACCAACAGAAAAAACATACAAGAATACTTATAGAAAAATGAAGAGTTTAACTAACTATATTTGCGAAGTCATGAAGAAGAAATTCAATGGCTTCGCAATTCTCAAACCAGAATTCTTAGATATAAAAGATGATTTTGAAGATATGTTAGAGGATGCTGGATGGGATATCACAAACTACAAGACTATAAAGATGAACTTGGATGAAGCAAGGGACCTTTATAAAGTACATGAAAAGGAAGATTTCTATGATGATCTTTGTCATTACATGAGTTCAGGTAACTGTATAGCTTACAAACTTTATAAAGATTGTAAAGATCCTATAAAAGACTTGAAGAAAGTAAAAGATGAAGTAAGAAACAAATATGGTAAAGATGATATGAAGAACTGCATGCATAGTTCTGATTCTAAAGAAAACGTAGAAAGAGAAGCAGATATCTGTTTCAAAATAAATAATGAATTAGACAAAGATGAAGATTAAATGCAACAATTGTGGTAATGAAATAGACTTGACAGAATATTTTATCAACGAAAGAGCACATGTTCCTTATATAGTAAAATGTAATGAATGCGGTTCATCTGTTTCATGCATACCAAATAAGGATGGCTATTAAAGCCATCCTTTTATTTTATTCTTCTGGATCAAGTTTCTGTTCTGCATCTGAGGCATACCAAATAACCATTCTCATTGTTTTTGCAACAGCATATTCTACTTGGCATCCTTTAGAATCATTATATCCTTTACATAAATAGATATAGTCACATTCAAGCAAATCTTTGATATCTTCACCTAAATGCCAAGACCAAGGATGTGTAGGAGCATTAGGGTTTAGACCATTTTCATCGAAATCATCGATATTTTTAGGACAATAAATCAATGCATCTGGATATTCTTTTCTGATTTCTTCTACAGCTTTATCATATCTCTTTCTTACTGATTTCTGGTGATAAGCCATAGGTAAACTAACATAAAATTTTAGTGCCATTTTAACATTTTTTTAAATTACATAAAATAATTTCTATTCTCTTCAATATAATCTGGATATACACCATCTAATGCATTCTTAAGAAAATCTTCTACTTTGGTTGCAACACCATTAATAAGACCTTCTACTATATCATTAGGTACCATTCTGAAGAAATGAATCTCATTAGCAGGCTTAAATTTGTCATCCATAAATATTACCATAGTAATACCATTAGCATAACCTGCTGCTTTTATCTTATTCATATTGATTACATTAAATGGAATAGCAGATGGTCTTGGTATAGAAACCATAGAACCATCTGTATTCATGTAATTCAACTTATTAGGATTCAACTTAACAATTTTCAACATAGAATTTTAATAATTTGGATTAGGAATTTGTTCAACTTTATCTAATGTTCCATACTTGTTCAAGTACTTTTCAAAGTCACAATGCTTAATCTTGAATATGATACGATCACCATTCTTACGGAGTAATCCATCTGGTGTCTTCAATACAAGACCTTCTGCTACATAACTATCATCTTCTGCTAATGGATCCTTAAAACCCTTCTTAACATAATCGATAGCTTCATCAATAGTAAACTGACCTATATCAATTACCTTAGGGATTCCAATCTCATCAAGAATAGCATCTCTTTGTGGAGTATTCAAATAAACTGAAGAACCGTCTTTGTTAGTTACCTTAACATCAAAAGCTCTAAAGCTTACACTATCCTTAAGATATCTGCATCCTGACTTACCAATCTTCTTACCATAACCTTCACCATAGATAGTGAACATCTTAGGTAATGTACAATTGTTTCTATCAATCATATAGTCATCAACAATGATAGCATCTGGATCATCGAATGATTTCTGATTGATGGTATGACAACCACACTTCTTAATATATCCACGTTCAAGCATCCAATCAACATTTTCTTGAATGTTCAATCCAGTCTCAAAATCTCTTGTACACATGTAAGATTCTGGAAGTCTAAATGCTTTAAAAATCTTACCTACAAGATCACAATTACCTTCTAGCTTCTTACCATCAGATGAAACATAAGTCTTCCACATGAAGTCATCAAGCATAGGTGGAATGTTTGCATTGTCTGTCTTACCCTTAATAGCAATTCCACATGACAATGATACAGTACCATTACAAAGCTCATCTGTAATCTGTGGATAAACCTCAATACGCATGTTTGTACCATCAATCTTGATAGTAGCATCAAACTTACAATTTCTCAACCATTCAAACTCTGGAAGAGTAAAATTATCATAAGGCATGATAATGTTGTTGATATCACGCTTGAAGATTGTATTAATCTTCTGATATGTATTTTCTGATCTCTTTTGCTTTCCCATGATTTATTTAATTTAAAATTTTAATCTCCTTCTCTAGATACAATCTCAAGATTTGGAATAGTCACCTTGACTAATTGTTTTGAATATCTAAGGCAAGTACCTGATTCATAAACTTGAATTGGATCATTATCTGACTCACTATCGAATCGCCTATTCCTAATCAATGAACGAATCTTTACTTTAGTAGGACAGAACTTCATAATATATCCAAGGTGAGTATCTGTTTGCTGATCTCCATAAACTACAATATCACCTACATTCAAATGATTGTTTAAAACATCTCTATACATATTTAATGAATTTTAAATGAACATATCATCTGATTCCTGTGTCTCAACAGAAACTAATGATTCCTCTTTGAATGAACGCCAAGCTGACTTATCCAAATCAAAGTAAGCAATTACACCAGTCTTTGGAGCACCTTTACCTGATGGAATAGCACCTTCATCAATAGATTCAATCTTATCCATCTTTTTTGTACCACGAGCATGTCTAAGCTCACCATTCTTTTTCTTAAAAGTGAAGTTGACAACATCTTCTGTCTTAAGAAGACGATTCAACTTTTGCTGCAAACTTTCTTTAACCATTTTTATTTATTTAAGGATTTATAGTATGATGATAACCATTGGAATCTTCTGTTTAAAGCGTGCCAAGGTTTGTAAATATCATCACATTCAACTTTATCTTTTTTATTCATTATTACAAATTTAATATAGAAACAAATAAAGAAATTTCAAAATTATTTGGATAAAGTCTTTACTTCTTCTACATTTATCTTAGGCATTATATATAAAGTATCTTTATGGTTTCCAAGAAAGTAAATGTTGTCATTTGTTTGTCCATAGATGACAGAGGCAGCATTCACTTTATTCTTTGTTCCATCTTTATAAGTTACTTCAAATGTGGTCAAAGTCTTATGTACAGGAGTTTCACCAACATAAGAATCATAAGTATGTGGGGTTTGTGTACCAATGATACATCTTGTATACCCTAAATACATGAACAAAGATGAAAAGAAAATTATTGCAAAATTTCGTATTGTCTTATCACTCATATTTTTTGTGTTGTAGTTATACATCAATATTCTGTCACCAAAAGAAAAGTCAAATTTCTCTTTCCAGGCTTTCTTACATATTAATGCTAATTGATTTTTCAATTTAATCAAGTCATCATCCGTCAATCCATGTTCTGGATCTGTTTGTATAAGCCTTGGAAATTGCTCTATCAACATATCTGTATCATCATCAACAATCATATAGTAGCTTGGTTTGAACTCATCAACCCATACTTTGATTTCATCACCACGACACCATCTCTTACCATTTGTTCTACCTAAATTCAATCGGCAAGTTTGCCCTATGATATAAGGAGATATCTTATTCAAATATGGTATGCTATCTAAAGATTTGAATGTTTCATAGATATTACCAGACCTTCTCCAAGATGATGACAATACCAACATGAAACCTGTTGATTGCAAAAATTCAATCAATCTATCAACTGCTTTAGGATCACAAAAATTATGATAATTAGGATTTGGATTCTTGTACAATTCTTCAGCCCAATCACCACTATTCAATACACCATCAATATCAAGAAATATGATAGGAGTACAACATTTTTCTTTCCAATCTGTATCAACAATACCTGCATAATTAGTTAGCCACATTCTCTTCTTTGGATCCTTTGGGTATATAAAAACTGGATTATTACGATATGCCATAGTTTTTACTTCTCTACTTCTTTGTATTTTCTCTTCAAAAATACTACAAACTTATCATCATACATGTGTTCTACACTAAATGCTTCCCAACCATCAGCACCATCTAGCTTACTATCTACTTGGTCATAGGTAATATCATGTACTGTTACAATTTGTGTACGATATTCCCATTTGTCATCTTCAATCATTTTGTATATCATAGTATCTTATTTACCATTAACGAGTTTCCAAATCTGCTTATCTACCTCATTCTTTACAACTTCAAGATAGTTGTGGTATGCATCAATAATATGCTGAATATCCTCAGCATCCAAAATTGTGAAATTCCAATGTTCATTCAAATCTTCAATTGTATGGTCATTTCGTAGAATGTAAGGGTTCATGAACTTATTGAGAATATCAAATACATCATGACGAGAAGTAACATCCAATTCTGTATTAATAGCAATTTCTGGGTCATCACTATAAAGATATTTTTTTACAAAGTAATTGGCCGGCATACTGATAATCCAGCAACCATCTAAAACTCGATAACTACTAGGATATTTCGACACACAAATTCGAATATCATTATCTGAATTCAACAAATTCTTTACAGAATATCTGTCTTTATAAGTAAGCTTTACTGCTTCAATTGTATTTGCATTAATAAACATAGTATCTTAGTAATTTAGAAAGTTCAACTTATCTTTAATACTTACAATTTCATTATAGAGTTCATTCTTGTAAGCTTCAATTTCAGAATCAAACAATACATTCAAATAGAAATTGTCATTAATGAAACTTCTATTGATATATTTCTTATCCAACTTGAAGTTTTCTAATGCTTCATCTTTAGTTTTCTTATCTAAAGAGTCAAGAATACTGTTAGCATCAATATTACCAAAATTCTGATTGAAATGAACATCAGACTGGATAGGATAATCTTCATCAATCCATTCTTTTGAATTCACACAACCAAATTAGGATTGATTTTTAAGATATTTTCCTTTTTGATATTGAGTGTACGATTTGAAGGTATATATCTGAAATATACAAATATTGGTTGCTTGTTAAGAATCTTGTCATTGATGAATTCTTCTAATTCTTTCTTTGTCTTTTCTGTATTTATAAGCATAATTATATATCTTAAATTTTTTACATTTAAAATATAGAACAAATATTAGAAAATTCAAAATTTTATATTATTTTGGACTATATAGGAATTATAATTTCTTTCAAGTTCAATTTTTATATAACTAAACATTGAACTTCAAAATCAAATGCCAGTAATACTTCAAAGTGGACATGTATTTCAGGGTGATAGCAAATCCTTACCAAAGATAGTAACAAATAGTAAGCTTGGATCTTTTGTATTCAGTGGTACTTCTTGGGACTGGTCTAACTTGGTATTCAGTGGTTCTGCTAACACCCTGCAATTTGTTCCTGATCCTAATGATGGAGGATTACAGGGTGACTTTAGCATAGGTACAGGATCTGTTACATCTGTTTATCCTACCAAGCAAGCTACTTTTGATTTTGACTCTAGCAAAGTATTTGAAATAGAACCTGCTGGTGGAACAGGCTCATTTGCAATGAAGTCAAGAGAGTTAACTTATACATGGAAATTTGGTCCAATCCTTGCTTCTTACCAATATACTAAATCATATAACAATATAATATTTAGTGAAGGTAAATTTTTATTTACAAGTATTTCTAATTCTTCTAAAGGGGTAAATCATACAACGGTTTATCCAGAAAATAAATCAGAAGGAAGTACTTATATCCAATATCATTACCTTGATATAGTACGTTCTTCAGTTTCTTCATCATCTAATAATTGGCAAAATCAACCAGATAATAATTCTGCTACTGACTATACTGTTTCTTTTTCTATAGGTCCTAACAATACAGCTGAAGTAGCTTATACTGAAGTAAGATTAATAGGTTTTTCTAATGAAACTTCTGGATGGGAATATTTTGAACCTTCATCAGCTTTTGGAACAATTAAACTAAATCATCCAAGAACAGTTCCATTTACAAATGAAGAAAATCAACGTTCTTTACCTAATGCTAGCCTACCTAAAGAATTCACTTTGTTGAAAGTTTGGCAAAAACCTAACATTTTCAATTATACCCACTTGAAGTTTATAAATTTGGATTATACAGATTATGATAATCCACCATCTAATGCAAATGTAATGGAACATTGGTATTCAAATTGGGATGTAAAAAGAAGAGAAATATTGCTTTACATAGAATTTGGAGTAAGTCCTGATGGTGGTAAAACAATATGGTGGAATGGTGTTGAGTCAGATCCAAATATAGGTGGTACTATAGGAGCTAATCTTGTTGATAGAGGAATCACATCAGTTGTACCTAGTGACATCAACAAATACTTGACAGCTACTTTACTCAATTATTCTACTAAACCAGGAAATGTAAATGGTAGACCAGAAGGTGAATCTACAAACAACAGATATAACATATCTACATCTACTGCTACTGTTCATGGTACTAAAGCATTCAAATTTGTAAGAATTCCTATATGGACAGATTTACCAAATGATGAATATGCTAACAACAGTGAAAATACTGTTCAGAAATATGAATGTATCAATTTTTCTGATGTACCAACAAATACCACAGCTACTCATAACGAAGATAGTGGTATAGATGCAAATACCAAGAGAAGATCTGATGAATATTGGGCTAAATATCAAGCAAATTCTGAATCAGCAGAAAAATTTCAGATAGGACGAAAAAACAGAACAAACAATTGGAGAACTGATATTCATATAGACTTGTTCTACAAGAAAGATTCTTTAAAATATAAGGGATCAACTAATGGTAATACAGTAACTTCTAAATAGAAAGAATTTAAATTACGCTATGGCAAATTACGGAAATCATTTTACTTCAAATAGTGGAAATTACAACTACAATACAAGAGGACATTCTTATGATGATTCAGGATGGGTTATTGTTGGATTAGCAAATTCTGGTAATGTATCACAACCTATTCCACACCCTAATGGTGCCGAATTTACAGGTAACAATACAACCTGTTATTTCTATACTAATAATCACATGTCTAAGCCTAATAAGGAAGTAAAGAATGGTAATGATTATGTTGCTTACTTCAATTGGGCAACATCTAACAAAAATACGATTGGATCTATAGATGGAGATTTCAATTTCTATCCATTTGGAAGCAAAACTGATTCTAGATTTGTTGAACCAACAGGATTAGATGATACTAAACATGGTGTAAGCCCTTATAGTAATTCTAATAACAACGTCATATCTAGAACAAACTTAGCAGTAAAAGGTACAACTTTTACTGCAGGTTATCGTAGACATAAGATACAATATGAACCAAGCATAAGATATGATTTAGCTAGCTACAATTATGGTACAAATGACAATTATAAAAGTGATGGTAGTACTAAAGCAACTGGTGGTCGTGTTGTAACACAAAGATATGATGCTTTTCAAACTTTCTACAATATAGAAGATCCATATAGTGTACTCAACATCTCTATAGCAAACCATGATGATGCAAAGTCAAGTTCTCCAACTTTCTGTACATTAACAAACAATAAGTCAGAATACAGAATAAGTCATTCATATACTTACAATCCATATAATAATTCAGCTACTTGGAATAATACTAATTATCTTTCATTCACATACAATACATTGCCTACTTATCCTAAGGAATTAGTTTTTACTTATGGATCTAATTACAACTCTATTTCTTATGATGGGGGTAGTATAACGGTTGAAGCTAAAGCACGTTATAATGGCAGTTATGACAGATTTACTACTTCTACTGCAAATGATGATGGTTTTTCTTCTTATAAGAGATATGTAGATGTAACATATAGCTTATCCACATTTAACAGTTCTACTACACCTACAGGTTCAAATACATATACATTCAGAATATGGCAACCTGGTTCTAAGTTAGGAATATCTTATACTTGGTCTATAGATGGCAATCCATCTTGGGTACATCTTTCTACAACCTCTGGAAATACAACAAAGGTAACATTTGATGACCAAGGAGATGTAAAGCCAAGTGTAGGTGGTACTCTTTCATTATCATTGAACAATACTACTATTTCTAATGGTGGCTCTACTACAGGTTCTGTTTCTGGTGTATCTTGGACAGCTCCTACTAATAAAGGTGCTCGTTCTTGTGTACTAAGACAGAATATGACTGTTACCAATTGCTGTGCACAAAACATTACACCTAAGACTAGTTCTGGTCAACCATATCAATCTTTGACTTTGACACAAAATGGAATGACTTTGAAAAATCCATCATTTGACATGAAATGGAAAGTAACACAAAAAAGCAAGACAACAACTACTTATAATGATGGATATGGACATGGTTGGCCTACTGTTAACATAGGTGGAGTATCAACATCAGATGGTACAGAAAAGACAAATGGATGGAATTACAACACATCATCAAAATCTGTTTCTGTTTCGATGCCAACAATAAGCAGGCCTTGGGTAAACACTTATACTGGTGGTACAGTATCTATATCTAAAGCATCTGATACTCCTATATCTTATAAAGGTGGTAGTATAACTATAAATTTAGATCCTAATATTACATTCAGACAAGGTTTTACATCTGGTGTTTCAGAACGTACTTGGACAATATCCAATACTTCAAATAATGCAACAAATCAAGAATATTGGACATTAAATAAATTTAATGATGTTGTTATCAAACTTCCTGCTATAGCTGCAGCAAATCAAACTTTTGGTGATGCAACATTGTCATGGAGAAATACTGGTACTAAAACTTTAACATTTTCTAAATCAAGCAAAACATGGAATAATTCTAATTCTGATGATAGTTTTACAGCAACATTATCTTCTAATTTACCTTATATTGGTAGTTGGTTAGCTTCTGCTAGTGGTGGTACACTTACATTTACATCTACTACTAAAAATTCATCGCCAATATCTGGTACTATATCATTCTCTGGAACAACTTATCAAGATGGTGTACTAACACCAAGTCCATCTACTATAACTATATCACAAAATGGTACGAGTATATCAGGTACTATCAGTATAAAAGCAGAAGGTACTGGTGTAAAAACATGTACTAGTTCAGTAACATATCCTATAGATGGTAGTACAACATCTGGTTCTTTTACATTAAATGATGCATTACAAAGATATGTTACAGGAGCTGGAACTTTAGCGGCAAGTATAGAGGCCCCATTTAGTCCAGATGGAAATATTAGTGTTGATGGAGAATCAATTCATATTAGTGGTGTAGGAAGTCCTTCAACAGATAGTGAGGCTTCTAAATCACAATCTTGGTTTATATCAGCAACATCTAATATTGTAAGTACTAATCCATCAGGAGGAAATCCAATAATATCAGGAACTATAAAACCATTATCACCTAGTTATCATTATGAATATAAATTAGATGATGGTTATTGGGAAGCGGTTTTGGATCCATATATTTCAATTTATGTTGAATCTAATGAAGGTACAGTTACTGAAGATAGTAGTGCTACATTAACAGTAATAAGTGATTATACTGATGTAAAAGATGGTATATATAGATATGATAGAGGACATTACCATAGAAATTCTACTTCAGCAATAACATATAATGTATATATAAGAGTTGAAGATGACAATGATAATAAAAAAAATTTTGAAGGTAAATCAGATTCAATAACACAACATGGAGATTCTGGTGAAGACTATTACAGAGGTGGATCTTGGATTATAACACCATATAGTAATTACAATTGTATTGTTAGTACAAAGGAAATTAATTATACAGGTAGTGAATATGTATCTTCAGAATCTGGTATTGGGGCATTTAATGTAACTCCTGATTGGTATCATAATCATGATAGTCATCCAACTGGTAATAATCTTGAAGAATCGACTAGTGAATATGTATCAGATTATTCAGACACAATAAGTAGAAATTCTGTAGATAATGCAACACCAAATAGTGAATTATTTGGATTTGATAAGACATTTCAACCAAATGAAACTATTTCACAGGAATATGGTGTAAAATCATCAAGCCCTGATATCATAACAACAACTACATCAACATCAGGTAGTATTACATGGAAATATAAATATGAATATTGTGTTATATCAGATGATCCATCTGATTCTTTTTGCCACATAACAAATCATGAGACAGATGGTAGATATAATCCACCAGCTGGCACGGTTAATACAAAATATTATAGATGTGTAAACAATAATGGAAGTGGATGGACAAGATTAACAACAAGTAGTATAACATTTACAGCAACTAAAAATGGTACTTATACTGTTGAAATTGCTTGGATGACAACTGATTCTAATGGTAATTATATAAGTGATGGTCGTAAGGGATATAGTAAACATACAATTACTGTAGGACAAATAACTAGAATATATAGATTACTTGTTAGTATTAGTGGAAACTCTAATAAAGATGCATTTGATACTACTGATTGGACATTGACTGCAACAGTTACTGCTCAATATAAAGATAGTTCTGGTCCATGGACAAATACTACTACACCATCAGGAATTTCATATTCTTGGAGTGGAGCATCTGGTTCTGGTAGTACTGCAACAGTTGGAGTATCTTCGGTTAGCATGGGATATGATGGATACCATATTGGTACAAAGAATGTTTCCGTTACAGTTTCATTATCTGGTTATTCTAGTGGTAGTGCAACAGTTACAGTTGGTAGATATGGTAAATCTTATTACAATGCTTAATTATTTTATATACCCGAAATGGGAGAATCTTAAGATTCTCCCATTTTTTATTTCAATTTCTTAACTTCTCGATTTGTTATATAACCTTCTTCATCTAACCATTCTACAATATAATATCCATTTTCTAGACAATCAATATCATAGAATTTAGCAGTGAACCAATCTTCTGATGGTTTCCACCTTGATCCATCTTCATGTGCAATAATAGGTTCCTTACATTTAGTATGGCCTACAATCTGAGTCCAAGTACACATATATTGTGCTTCATGGTCGTAGTCTTCATACATATCAGATAATAATGCTTCTGGTCTTACCCAAAGTGGACCATTCAATGGATCATTTCCATAAGGATCGAAATGTGAACCATAAGTAAACTTGAAATTCTCAAAGCTATCAACATCAATCATATTGATAGGAATACTTATTTTGTGACGTTCATTAATCCATTTATTTGTTACACCAGCATGGGTATAAATGATTCTATTTGTCATATCAACAAAAGAAAATCTAAGCTTTCTAGATTTGACACAATCCTTCAATAACTGTCCTGCAAGCAACTGAGTCATTTGATTATATCCACTATACTTATCTTCTCCATCAATAATATAATGGAAATCATGATTACCTATAAGCATATAGAACAAACCTTCTTCTTTGTTATGTTTCTTCTGCAATGCAAGCAAATTCTTAAAACCTTCTAATTGTTGCTCTGGTGTAATATTTTCATGAGTGTCAAAATAATCACCTAAAGTAATTACTTCATATAATGTGGTATTTGGATCTTCAGGTTTCTCCAAATTATAGATAGTGTTGAAATTATCATAATTACCATGAATATCACCAACAACCAGTCGTTTTGTCTTTTGTACTTTCATGTTATTTCTTTTCTATTAATGTTGATAATGTTAGACCTACTGAACCCCATAATGGTTGTAATGAGAAACCAAGCATACTCCTGAAATCAATGAGATGCTTATCATACCAAACATTCATATCTTCCAATAACTTATCTGCCGCTTCTTTAGTGTCTTCACATTCTTCTACCATTTTCCACAACTCATCTAATGAATTAGGATCATCAATAGTACCAGGATCATTCTTATAAAACTCACTAGCTTTCTTTACTGATTCTAATGATGATCCTAAAGTACGTCCAAAATATTTTACACTTACATCTGTCAACTTACCCATTTTATTGTGCTGTTAATTTAAATTCTAGATACTGTGGTTCATCATCAAATGAATACTTACTTCCTTTTAACATTTCTTTAATGTTATCATGAATCAAGCTATTCAAGAAAAAATCACCAAACCACCCATCACCTACACGTTTTGGTTCTGATGTAAAAAGAAATAATTTATTGTCTTTATTTACAGCAAACCAAATTCCAATATTCTTATTTTCTCCCATGTTTTATCCTTCCATCAAACCTATTTGTTTAGTACAAGCAAAATTATATTGTGACTGAGTTATCTTTTTTCCTTTTACTCGTGAATTGTATTCAGATGGCAATACATTATCAATATTCTTGCTTGTATGTATCAATCCCTCAAATGGAATATCATCCAGTTTAGTTGTCAATATTACTTCATAAACATCCAACATAAGTGGAAATTTCTTATCAATACCTTGAATCTTGATATATTTTGTCACCGGATAGAAAAAATCTTCTGTTAATTTTTCATAATCAGGTTTTTCCTTATTCTTATTATGAAATTTGATATAGTCATAGATATCTCCACCATCAGCATAATTTCTCTGTTCAAAATATGAAGTACCTATATGTGGGTATTCATCAGTAACCGGAAAATCATCAGTCAATGGATAGACTTGATCTACATGAACTACAATATCATTATCAAATATATTATAGCATTTGATATTCAAAGTCTGCTTATAGTCATGAAGAATCTTCCAAGCCTCATCTGAATATGGCATAGCACCAACATACGAATAATTGACTACCTCTTTGTCAATTTCATCAGCATAATAATATATGTTACATACATCAAATGGTTTATTCAACTGATAAAGTTTCATATCAGCTGGCAATATCAATTCATCAACACAACTGGTATATGCAAATCTCCAAATTTTATATTTCTTAATTTCCATCTTAATCAATTTTATGAGGTGATGGCATCAAATCATTGTCAATACAAATATAATTGCAATAAATATCTTTTCTTTCTGGTTTATATCTTTTAATATAAGATGCTATATAAGGGCTCTTGTTTGTAAGAATTTCCATCATCTTTTCTGTTGGGTGTACATCATCATCCATAATTTTATGAATATCATCAGCCATTACCACATCCATTACCGGATATAGATTGCAATTAATTATAGTGCTTACTACAAACTTTCTCATTACCTATCTTATTTACGATATCTAACATTAGGAATATCTTCCAAATATGTAAATGACACTTCTGACTTGTCATATACTTCTTTATCATATTCTGTTCCAGAAATCTGATTGATAACTTCTCTTGTATATTCAGTTGGTGCACCATCTGAATTAACATAATCAAATTTCCATGAAGTATCATTTTTCAATACAAGTATCTGGAACAAATATGTGCAAACTTCATCACTAACCTCATAACATGGAACTGATACCTGTACAATAACAATATCTTTTTCCAATGGAATAGGATAATGACCATTTGAACCAAAATCCATTACTTCTACTTTATTCTTATCAAAATCCTTAATCATATATCTTTAAATATTGATGTTAGGAAGTGAATCAACAAATTCAAAGTATATTCTAGAATCCTTATCAAGAACATCACCTATTTTGAATTCTGGACAATTCTCAAGAATCCAATTTGCAAATTCTAATGTTGGTGTACCATCTTTATCGATCAATGTAGCTTTCAACTTATCCATGGTTTTACCAATTGGATTCAAATTGATGTCACAAGTGTATCGACAAAGCTTTTCTTCAACACCATTTGCAAATCTAATTGAAACGATAATTACGTATGTATAACTCATTGAATAATTGTTCTTTATCATAATCTTAATCATTAATTTTAATACATAATAAATATAGAAAAAGGTTAAGAAATTTCAAAAACATGTTTAAATATTTTCTACTATTTCTTAACCTTTCCGTTGGCATCAGTTCATGACAATAATATCCAGAACTATAACAAGAACGTATCAAGGTGCAAGATTATGAACTAGAACACCATAACAACATAGCGTGTACGCTTACACATTGCATGGTCAAAAATTTATTTGATCCCTTGATACTCAGTTTCATTATTGGAGCCAAAATCAATTGATTTTGGCTTTCATCCATATTACTCTAAATATATATTAAGAAGTAATCACATAACTGATGCCATTCGATTTGCTTATCTTAAACCGGACTTACAAATCTACTAATTTTATTTATTGATTTCATCATAAGTCTGTTTAGGTCCTTGTGGAAGATAAATCTTCAATGCACTAATTTCCTTTACAGTCTTGGTTTTCCACATGTCAAACTTATTTCTGATACTTTCCATTGTATCAACATATTTTGCATATGCATCATCAAACTTCTGAGCTTTAGCAAGCTTATCTTCTGTAATAGCATCAATAATTTCTTGCTTCATCTTATTGAATTCTGCTTCCTTGTGTCGAAGTTCAGTAGACAGCCAATCATACTCAGCATTAACATCAGATACTAGCATAGATGGTTCGTAAGAATAAATGATTGCATCTCGACCAGAACCTTCTACTTTACTTGGATTCTGTAAAGCATTGTTCATCTGTGCTTTAGCCTCATAAAATGCTCCTTTAGGATGAATGAACTTACCAACAAGAGAACAATAAGATTCATAAACATAGTACTTATTTCTCTTAGCAACATCCCATGTACCAATTACATCAGATTCAGTAATAGGAAATTCCTTACCTGGGGCATTTGGGAGTTCAATATTCTGGTCCTTAGCCCATTTGTCAATAGAAAGTGACTGAACATATTCAAGAATTTCTGTCTTTGCTTTGATTGCTTCATGAATCCATGCACTCATGGCATTCAAATTTGCAATCTTTGCAATAGTCTTATGTATAGATTCAAAAGAATCTGCACTCATACCTTTTGCAATTGGTCTAGAATCAGCCACACCATTAGAATTGAAAAGCAAACATAATGATGTGTTGACAAAATTGATATTGTCAAGAATTGCCTGTTCTGACTTCAACAACTCTTTACCCTTATTAGAAACATGATTAGCAGAAGTAGATGTAATACCCTTTTCTGCAAAAAATACCTTATACTTACTAAATTTGTCGTTTAATATATCCATAGTTTTAAAGTTTAGTGGACCATGTGAGATTCGAACTCACGTCCAACCGAAGTTATCGATTGTCAAATCCGTAATGGCCCAAGTTTAATTGTTTTAACATTAATAATATAGAAAATCTAAATCAAAAATTCATCATTTATTATGATAATATTTGGTTTATTTTCTTCATTTTTCTCTTCTATTTTTTCTTGTTTATCAAAGAATTCATCCACTTCTTCAAATTTCTTACCTTGACAATCAACAGTATATGATTTATTGAAATTAGGATCATTCTCATTTATTGTAATAGCAGCTTTCTCTATTTCCTCATCCGATAATGTTGTCTTATCATAAAATACTAACGAAAGAGAATTGCATACACATTTCATGATAATATTCTCATATCCAATTCCGCATCTTCCATGAGAATATCCTTCATTGAGAGTCAATTTAGAAATAAATGTTCCAAGACTTACATCATTGATAGTAAAATACTATTTAGATAATTTCGTTATACTTTCAAAACTTCTATCTCCAATGATATCAAACAATTCAGTATTCCATGTGTTTGAATCTGATGTATATGCAAACATACTGAATGAATATGGGTAAAAGGATAGATTGCATTTTCTTGGATACAACTTCATAGCTGCTGCAGACATATTTGTATCAAATGAATAACTTTGTCTCATTTTCAGTTCTCCATTTTCGTAATACACTGCCTTCATGAAATTGTTTTCTGCTAGTATCTTATAATACTTTTCATTCAATACAATCTCCAAGTCTTCTATATATGAATCATTCAATGTATATTGAGTAGATGTACCATAGCAAATATCATCCACTCTTCTATTGAATATATGTTCCGGTACTTTGCGAATAATACAAGGAATATAAAATGACTTACTTGTATCTATTGCTTTTACTTCCATAATTACTGTTATCCAGCGTTGAAACAATCTGTAATCATTATTGGTAAAAGCATAAGAAGATAAAAATCTGTCATTATCTATAATAGATTCTGGTGGAAATCTAGAATTCTCTTGTAATCTTTCTATACCCTTATCTATGTAATATAAAACCTTACTATCTTCCATTATTCTATCCTTTCTCTTTTAAACGTTCAATTGCTTTCTTTGTTTCTTTATCAAGTGTTTTAGGAAATACTGGATTGACAACCATTGTATAGTCATGTCCATCAATACCCTTTCCTTTTATTCTAAGTTTCTTACCTACTTCAGAACATTCTGGAAGATTTATTCTCATCTTCTGATTACCAGGTAAATTGATTTCAATCTTACCTCCTAGCATTACATCCTTCCAATCAATATCTTCTTTACCTTCTACATTACCATAATTATCAATATGATATTTATTATGGTCATAAGTATGTTGTACGGTAATATAAAGTTCACCATTTTTTCCATTTGGGGATTTAGATTCAGAACCAAGTGGGCCAACATTAATTTTGATACCATCTTTCAAAAGATATTGCAATGGAATTCTTGATAAGTCAATTTCTTCACTTACTAATTTACCAATGAAACCAGTACCAGAACAAGCTGCACACTTATGTTCTACTGTCTTACCTTTACCATTACAATAAGGGCATGGATGACTAGATTGGAAGAACATGTTTCCTTGCCATTTAGATTCAGTCACCATACCAGTACCATTGCAGTGTGAACAAACTTTAACACCAGTACCACCTTCACCATCACAAACATTACATCTGAAATCTTTCAAATATGCTACTGACTTGATACCTCTAAAATAGAAATCAGAAATATCAACATTCAATTTTCCTTCACAATTCTTACCTCTCAAATCCCGATAATCTTCAGTATTCCAAGATGGTCCATTTGACCTATCATGTCCGAAGAAATTAGCAAATGGATTGAATCCATCACCAAAACCTGGATTGTCATATTCTTGTTTCTTTTGTGGATCTGACAAAGTTTCATAAGCTTCATTAGCCGATTTTACAATCTCTTCAGCTTCTTTCTTTTCCTTATCAGATTTGTTACCCATTCTATCTGGATGATATTTGAGCATTATTTTCTTATATGCTCTTTTGATATCATCTTCTGATGCATCCCTAGATACACCTAAAATATCATAGTAATCTTTCATGTTATTTATTATCTTCTATATCCGTATAATTTGGAATCTTTGAATTTATATTAAGTTCAACATCAGAATTGTTATCATTCCATGCATCTATAATATGTTGCCAATTTGTTTCATCTCTTCCTTTATATTTTGACATTAAGAAATCAACTAATTCTTTTAATTGCTTTCTATTTAAATTGTCTTGCTTACCAGGATGATGAAAATATTTTGGTTGAGTCAAATCAATACATGTATGGAATTCTGTACCAGATCTTCCACCTTTCTTATAATCTCTTATATGAAAATGTGGTACCTTACCAGGATCATCTGTCATTACATAGATTTCATAAGGACAAGGAGTAGATTTAGTAAGAAATCCAATTCTTGCCATTTCATCTATTTGATAGACATCTATATATTCACTTAAACTTTTCATATATATAAAATATTATTTGACATGTTAAATATAGAAAATGGTCGATCAAATTTCATTAATTCAATCGACCATTCAAATTGTTATTGATGTAAATTACTTATGCATCTTCAACTACTGCATCTTCTACTTTTACATCATTCGATTTTTCTTCTTTCTCATCATTGACAGAATTTGACGAATTCTCTTCTTTTGCATTTCCTTCCTTTGTCTCTGTCTTAATAGTACCATCTTGGCTCTTTTGCTTATCGTCATAGAATTTCTCAACCATTGGATTCCAAACTTCTTCTAATTCCTTTTTAGCTTCCATGATTTTATCATGGTCTTTGTCCTTCAATACAATAACTGATTCCAATGCATCAAGTTTCTCTTGTGCTTTAGCTCTATCTTCATCTGATGTAGCTTTGACAAAATCCTCATTGACAATCATCTCTTTTGTATTGAACATGTAACGTTCTGCATCATTTATATCATTGGTTTCTTGTGTCTTCTTTTCATCGGCTTCCTTGAACTTCTCAGCATCTTCCTTGATTGCTTTGATTTCCTCATCAGTAAGTGTGTTGTTACTGATTGTAATATGCTGTTCTTTATTAGTACCAAGATCCTTAGCAGTAACAGTAACGATACCATTTGCATCAATATCAAAACAAACTTCAATCTGTGGTACTCCAGCTTTTGCCATAGGAATTCCATCCAATCTGAATCTACCAATAGACTTATTGCCAGAAGCAATCTTACGTTCACCTTGCAATACATTTACTTCAACCATAGGTTGGTTATCCATAGATGTGGTGAATACCTGCTTCTTCTGACATGGAATTGTTGTATTTGCTTCAACAATAGGTGCCATCATATCTCCCTTAGTTTCGATACCTAATGACAATGGAGTAACATCAAGAAGCAACAAATCACCAGTAGAATTACCAGCAAGAATATCAGCTTGCTTAGCAGCACCCAATGCAACTGCTTCATCTGGATTTACAGACTGATTCAATGGCTTATTGAATTCCTTCTTCAATGCCTCTTGCAATGATGGAATACGAGTTGTACCACCTACAAGTAATATACAATCAATATCATCATACTTCTTACCAGCTTTCTCAACAGCAACCTTTGCTTTTTCAACAGTACGGTCATTCAAATTCTTTACAAGAGATTCAAACTTAGCACGAGAAAGTGTCATAGCAAGATTCAATGGTGCACCATCTTTCATAGAAATATATGGAAGATTAATCTCTGTCTGTGTTGAACTTGACAATTCAATCTTTGCTTTTTCTGCAGATTCTACTACACGAGCATAAGCCATATTGTCCTTTGTCAAATCAACATCATCTGACTTCTTGAATTCATCAACTACCCACTTTACAATAGCATCATCATAGTCTTTACCTCCAAGATATACATCACCATTTGATGCAAGTACTTCAGCCATACCATCTGACAACTCAAGAACAGAAACATCGACAGTACCAGTACCCGAATCCACTACTACAACAGTTTTGTCTTTCTTGTCTTCCATCAAGTTAGCTGCCAATGCTGCTGATGTTGGCTCATTAATAACACGAAGTACATTCAATCCAGCAAGCTCGCCTGCTGTCTTGGTTGCCGTACGAGCAGCATCACCAAACCAAGCTGGCACTGTAATTACTGCATCTTTGATTTCCTCACCAACATAATCTTCTGCAACTTTCTTCATCTTACCAACAATCATAGATGAAATCTGTTCAGGAGAATATTCCTTGTCATCAATCTTAACATAAGGCTTACCAGACTTATTTACAATATCATAAGTTGCAAGCTTTTGCATCTTCTTTACATTTTCATCATTGAAATCAGCACCCATCAAACGCTTTACAAAACTGATAGTGTTCTTTGGGTTTGTTACCATTGCACGTTTAGCTGCATTACCAATCTTAACTTCATCCTTTGTAATCTGTACTACAGATGGTGTTGTTCTTGTTCCTTCTTCATTTACTACTACAACCGGTTTACCAGCTTCTATTACTGCCACACACGACATACCCGTGCCTAAATCTAGGCCTAAAACTTTACTCATTTTAAATTTAATCTTATATATGTTTTTATTTATCTAATTAATATATAGAAAAAAATGTGCCAGATTTCATGATTACAAAATTCTGACACATTGTCATATATTCCTGCCAAAATGTCACTCTGACACTTCAATCTTATTGATAAAATAATTTGCTGTCAACGTAAACTTAACAATCACTTTAGTGTCACCGATATCTAATGAAATCATCCATGGTGCGAATTCAACATCTAATTTATCAGGTCCACCAACCTTCTTTACATCAAACTTACCACCTGTAACATCAGTTACTTTCTCAATAAGAGATTTGACACTACCAATCTTACAATTCAACAATGCTTGTCCTAAAAGAACTTCAACAATACGAGAAGCTCCACTCTGTTTCTTTAATTGTTTCATAAAAATTCATATTTTAAAGTTTTACTGATATATTATATAATATTCACCAGGATGGCGCCTGGGATTGACAGGGAGCGGAAAAATATACTTCAGTATATTCTATCAGCCTAAGACTTTTTAGTTGTTCCTGGTGACTTTTTTTGTATTCTTATTTTTTCTTCTTGTATACATCTTCTGAAATGCATGAACTTCTTCTGGTTCTACATAATCAACTATAAGATATTCATGCTTCAACTTTGCTTTTATTCTCTTATCATTGTCTTTATATTCTGAAATTTTCTGCTCAAGAAAAGCTTTATCTTCATTAGGGCCTTCTGACAACATGCAAAACCATTTTGTCCATTCAATACCAGTTCTTGTATGGTACTGATATCTTGATTCAATATTATATAATTTACTCATTTGTACAATCTAAGAATTTGTTACCTTTAAAACCAAACTTCTCTGAAATTTCTTCTGAAGTCATATCTTTTACTCTATTATAGAAAGTAAACCATATAGGAAGAGCAAATACAAGCAAACATGTTGTTGCTAAAGATATATTGTCAACTATCAATACAGTAATGAATGCTGATAATATAGCAAAGCAAAAATGAATTGTCAATGAATTGATATACTTATGCATTATATTCAGAAATTTTCTTGTTAGTATAATAAATGAGAATACACATGTTATGAATTGCCGCTCTAAAATCAAAGCTATGTAATGTATCAGATGATGCACTATCATCATACAAATCTAATACACATGATTCAACAATACAATTTGATGACTCAGCTTCATCAAATATATTCTGTTTTGTTGCTATTCGCCAGATTTTCCATTTGATATCAGATTCTGATAATCTTGATACTGCATTCAAACAATCATTAATTTTAGGATATAAATCAAGCATTTGTCTTGCTATCATGCCAATAATCTTTTCAATATTGGCATTAATCTTAGCATATATAACTTGAGGATTTGTATTTATCATGATTTTACTTTTTATATTAATATCTAATGATTCCACCAGCTCTTTCAATATCAAAGTTATGTAAAGCCATCATACCTTTGATTACATTCATGATACCATCTAAAGTCTTCTTATCATGAAGCATAGTATAGATGACATCCTTTACAGATGGCCATGCATCTCTAGTAAAATATCCATTAAGACCATTAAAAATATCTTCTACAAACTGGTCAAAATTAATAGTAACTACTTCATTGAGGTATTCCTCATTACTATAATTTTCTGCTACAACACTGAGAGCTTCTGCGATATGTAACTTAACGAAATCAACAATCATAATTTTAATATTTAAATGTTTAACTTACGATAATAAGATAGAACAACTTTCAGAAATTTCAAAATTAGCAATGTAAAACTTCTGAATATTTTACAAGAGCTTCACGATATGCAATCATTTTAGCATCAGAAAAATCTAATACAAAACCAATCAGTGTATCAATATCTTTCTGTTCCATCTTAACAATATTGTTATGTTCAATTCGATTACAAATAGAAATACGAAGAGTTTCAAGAGTGAATTCGTAAATTGCACTAGGAGAATATGTTGAACAGAAATTAGCATTAATCATTGCAAGTTCTGTAGCATAATCATTCAAAGTCTTTGTCATCATAATCATAAAATTTTAAAAATTAAACTTCTTGTTTTGAACAGATTTAATATAGAAAAGTTGAATTAAAATTCAAACTTTTATTTACTGTTAACTTTAGTTAACATATAGAAATGAATTTAAAAATTTCAAAACAAATGCAAAAAAGTGAATGACAAAGTCATTCACTTGGTATCAATCCTAGTACTTCAAATGTAGGTTTTACACCAGTACCAAGATATTTGTCATATATATATTTTTCACAATCTTCAAGCTTCTCCGTCCATTTTACCCATCCATGCTCATTTCTGTCACAGAAATCCCACCAATGGAAAAACAAGAACTTCTTTCTTTTCTGTACGGCATATTCTTTAATAAGATATGTAGTATCATTGTAAGTATACTGCTTGAATATTCTTCTTACTACTATACGATATTTTTGTTTCAGTATAGCATCATTTACAGCAGATATGAATTCTCTCTTTTCTGCTTTATCTAACTTACTTAAATCACCAGTCGTCATCACTATCATATAATGGGTTATCATAAAAACCAGAATCAGAATAGCTATCAACATCACTGTCTTCATCATACTCTGTACAATCAAACCATCCATCTTCTGGCAAATCGTTTTCATCAATTACTTCTTCACCATTTGCATAATTCAAATAGCCATTTCGATCTGTTGTCACATAATCTCCATTTTCTTGCCATTCTTCAGTTGTATATCTGTTGCCTTTGTTGATATAAGACTCTTGCAACATTTCTTCTTTAGTCATCAAATCAATTTTCACTTCCATTAAAATTATATACTTAGATTAAAAATAAGGTTAAATAGTTTCATGAACAATAAAACAACAATGTTTCCAAATATAAATGCTAGTAATATATTGTACCCCATATACCAAACAAATTATATTTTAATATCACATAAATCATTGCATAGATAAGAGAGAATCCTAGGATAAATTTTTCTTGGTACTTTTCTGGTACTGCAAAGCTTGCAAATACAGCTATTACAGCATCAATCAGCATACATAGAATTTCTTTCATATAACATTTACTTTTCTATAAGATTGTCAACCATCATTGCCTTACCCATCATGATATCACCACCAGAAATTACAGCAGCATCATTATTGATATTATACTCAATAGTCTGCAATGCACTAACTGCATCCTTATGTGAATGATAGATGTTGTTTGTCTTGCTTCTGTACAAGTCAGCAACAGGATTCATCCAATAATATGTGCAAGATACTTGGCCTTTTGAATTCAGAAACCAATACTTTCTGGTATCACCAACAATATCATCTGTATTGACGATCTCCATCTTTCCACTATTCACATCTCTCACTTCCATTTCTTGAATGAACCTCAAAGGAGCTTTTCCGTATCCCTTTCGTGGAATAATAACAGTTGGTTCTTTGGTGATTTCAACAACACGATTCTTTGTTGGATTACTAGCTGATACTTCTCTTGCCTTATCCTTATTATCTGATAGTACAATCAAATCACCTTTAGAATAATTAGAAATATTGAAATTATTAATTGTCTTCTCAAATAGGCCAATCTTAGTAAGATCTTCAAAATTAATATCTCTAAGACAATCCTTTCTAGTTACTCCATATTGGTTTGACAAAAATGTAAAGCCATTTACAACATAAACTTTATCATTAACATTAAGCTTAATCAATGGATTTGATTTAACATACTTGTATACAGGAACTGGATTCATCATAATTTTATAATCTTATTTAATTCATAAAGTAATAATTCAATACAACATCTCTTGAGTCCTTCAAGATTTCACTATTTCTATCACCATAAACAACATAAATTCTCTTGTTAGTAAAACCAACAACAGTACCATGTTCAAGGCATTTTCTAGATTCACCTGGATCACAAAATACAACTTTATCACCATATTTCAAAGTTGTTCCAAGAAAATCTGTCAAGTTGGTTAAATTCTCTTTATTGTGCACTTTCATAAGTCTTATCAAAAATATCCGGTTTACATGGATAAAACTCACCATTTACACCCTTGATAATATAATCATTGATAGATGCTTCCATATCACCTTCTAGGGTATGAATTACAAGACTTGATCCTTCCATTTTAAGGCTTCCACCAACAAAATTATCTATCTCTGGCAAATTCTTACCATTCCATTGAATTGCTTCAATAATAACTGGCTTCTTTCTGTACTTCTTAACCATATCGTATTTTATTAATATTAATTTTTTCCTTTAAAGTTTTTATTGTCATATTACTATTTATGATGATTATTTACTCTATCTCCAAGCATAAATTGCTGTATAATTACCATGACATGCATTATCAATATTCTCAGCATACCAATATTTAACTGCGTCACAATTAAATGGCCATTTATTTTGTACAATTAATTCATATACTGCATTTACTTTTGTGGCAGATCCATCCTCATCAAATAATGCTAAATATAATGGGTCATCATTTTTACATCTGTATGGGTCAAATGCTTTAATAAAATTACCATTCTTATCAAAACAATCTTTAATTTTCATCATAATTTTAATATTTATTTATTTGACATATTTAATTAACATATCTAATATAGAAAAGTTTAATTAAAATTCAAACTTTTATTTCCTGTTAACTTTAATTAACTTCAGTTGAACTGAAGTATGAATTTCTAACATATAGAACAAGTGCATAAAATTTCAATTGAAATTTTATGCACTTTTTTAAAATTATCCATTCAGTTTAATTGTTGTCAAATCATCCCATTCGATAATACCATCATTTACTAAGTCATCTATCAATAGCTTGTTTATTTTCCATCCAGTTCTCATCCCAATTTCAGAAACATCTAAACTATCAGGATATTTCTCTTTACAAAGCTCTATTATCAATTGCTTTTGTGCTTCTATAGCTTCTTTTCCTCTTTTGTCCATATTTTACTTTACAAATTCTGAATCATCTATAATACATATCTTATTCTCTTTAAATGATTTCTGTACATCTATAATTCTCTGATTAGTACTTCCTCTGAATGGTATCGTTATATTTCGTTTTTCCTTTACATAAGGTCCATCAATTATAACATCACAATTCTTAATTACTTCTTTATGAGGATAATTATTCAAATCTTCAATGGAATATCCTGTATAAAGCCAAATACTCTTTTCTGGATATCTCTTCTTTATATTAGAAAGAAACTTAGCAAGTTCTTCTAATGCTTGTACGGACTGATCTAATGGGTCACCACCAGAAATTGTTACACCATCAATATGTTCATCACCTATCAAATTCAATATCTTATCTTTATAAGTGATGTTTGTATATGGTACCATATCATCTAACTTATGACCTTGACCATATTTCCAGGTATGCTTATTCTGGCAACCAGGACATGCATGTGTACATCCAGATACCCATATAGTTACTCTAAACCCAGGACCATTGTTGATATCTGGACCAGTAACTGCTATGATATGCAAGTCGTTAGACTTGTCTATGTTATCCATGTGCAAGTCGTTAGACTTGTCTATGTGTAAATCTTTTATTTCCATATTTATAATATAGAATCAGGATGAACTTAAGTTCACCCTGATTTGATTTTTAAATTAGATTTTGTTCTACATGCTTTAATCGTTTAGAAACTTCATCTTGTTTACCTTCATTCATATTGGAAACATCAGTACTAAGGTAACCCGTGACCATTCTTAGTTCCTCTATGTTATGGCTTCCACAATGTGGGCATGTTCCATTGAAATCACCTTTGCTATGACAATCTCTACAATAATCTAATGGGAAATGCAATGAGAAATATGGAAGATCCTTATCCATTGCATAAACCACTAATTCTTCACAAGCATCTATATTGTTAGTTGCTGAACTTGGCATTTCAACATAAGTGATGCATCCAGCATTACTGAACTTATCCAATTCACTTTCAATATCAATTTTCTTGAAGCAATCAATATCTTTATATACAGGTACATGAGTTGAATTTGTAAAGAATTTGTTATCATTATCAGTAACACCTTTAACATCATTACCATATTGTGCTCTGAATTTTGTCATTGCTGTCTTACAAAGTGATTCTCCTGGAGTCAAATATACTCCAAAATTCAACTTGTCATTTTTCTTGAATTCTGCACATCTGTCATTGAATAGCTTTTCAATTCTCTTTCCAAGTTCAAGACCTTGGGCTTCTATCTGGTCACATCCAATCAATATTTGCAATGTTTCTGCTAATCCAATTTGTCCGATAGCTAATGTACCATGTTTCATAGCAGATACAGGACCTTCTTCAGGAATATATCCTACCATTGTATTGTTTGTCCACATGAATGGAGCAGACTTGGAATTCTGACTGCAAATCAAAGTAAATCTTTCAAGAAGCATTTCTCTTGCTTCATGGATTTTCTTATCAAGCAACTTCATGAATGTTTCTACTACATCTTTACTACCAGATTCTTTTGCCATCATAGCTAAAGTAGGCATGATGATAGTAACAGGACAAATGTTTCCACGGCCATCTTTCTGGTTTGCAGATAACATCCAATTGTCTTGTACTTTACCAGTTTCTGCTATCTTTTTAAATATGTCAAAGAAATAATTTGAATCACAATTGATATCATAACCATTGTATGTGCGGCAACCCATCGTGCTCATCACTTCATATCTAGTGAATTTCTCTGCTGGTTTTACTTTAATTTCCCAACTATCTTCAATAGAGTCATAATGACCTTCTAATGACAAATAATCTTCATAATCTGGATGTTCTGACAACCATTTAGCAAATGCACAGTATGTTGATTTAGAGTAATTGAGCAAATCCTTCAATGCACGATTCTTTTGCTCTCTATCAAATATATTACCTTTCCAGTTAGTACTCCAATCAACATTACAATAATTAGGATAATCACGTTGTGTTGTAGATTTCAATGCTAATCTGAACAAATCATAGTTAGGACCAGGATTCTTTTTAGAACCATGAATTTCCTTACTATATTGGAATATGCAACATGGGAATATAGCAGTACGATGATACTTACCAGTACCTTCCAATGTCATATTGATTAATGCTCTAATGATTTCACGACCTTCCTTTAAAGTACATGTACCATAATTAATGCTAGAAAATGGCAACTGAGCACCACTACGAGATTGCAAACTGTTTAGATTATGACTCATTGCTTCAGTAGCTTGACTTAATTCCTTCAATGTAGAATTCCAAGCTTTCTTCCATATCATTTTCTTCAATGGTTTCAACAATCCAACACCTGTATAAATTCTGTCATCAACACTGATATGTTTGATTGATTTAGGATCAATGTTAGGTTTAGCCCACTTCATCAATGGAATTCCATCACACCAATTTTTGTAATGTTTAAAGAAACTCTTACGGAAATATGGTATCATTGACCAATCAAGATGTGATGCAGAAATACCACCAAACTGTTCAAGTGATTGTACTTGGAAATTTACAGCTATCAATTGGAATGCAGTACTTAATGAATTAGCAGGACGAATGTCACACTGTTTCAATGTAATACCATGTTCAAGAAGAATATCAATTGGATCAGTTAAACAATTATGCTGTCCAACCGCGAAATTTGATAAATCATGCTGATAAACCATATTTCCTTCATGATTCTTTCTTGCCATCTTCGACATGTTGTTTTTCAAAGCATAATCTTTACAAACAACTGCTCCAGCTTCACCAATACGGCCACTAAAGCTGTTTTCATCAAGATTGGCATTCTGATTTACTACATTCTTAGCATAAAGTTTTGTAGCAATATTCTTGGCAAGCTTTGTATTTGATTCTCGATACCTAGATCTCTCTTCTCGGTAAATAATAAATTGTTCTGCAGCTTCATTTTCTCCTACCGACATGAGGAAATCTCTCAAGAAATCTTGTACAGTCTCAATATCAACTACATCTTCTTTCATGGTTTCTAGCCAAGCTCTTATTGATTCTGTAAACTTACTAATTAGCCCATCAGGAACTTCTTTCTTCACTCCATTCTTATACACCTTTTCAAGTGCATGAATTGGTTTGTTAAGATCAAAGCCTTGGACTTTACCATCTCTTTTCTTTACTTTCATAGTTAATTTATTTCAAAGATCTATTTGTAAAAGTGGAGAGTTAGATCTCCACTGTATATTAAAATAACTTCTATATCAAATCACTTGTGGTAAATTGTTTGCCCACAATATTTCATTTGCTTCATCTAATTTCTGTCTTGTCTTTATATATAATCCAAATCCAATACCAGTAAGACTAGAAAGCAATACCAATGTCCAAATACTTATTGTAATGTCAAACATAAATTTATCCTCCGACTGTCTTATTCTTATTCCACTTATTGAACTTAGAATTACTGATAGTAAATCCAGCAGCACCTTGATGTCCTCCTGCAGTCTTTACCAAACTCTTGATCCATCTTCCAAGATTGTATTCTCTATCATCATCTTGTCTTACATTATATATAGATCCAGACCATTTTCCATTAGGCAAATGTTTGAAGACAATAGCATGATCTACTTTATCTGCTACTGATTCGAACATTCTGCTTGATGATGGGCCTTGACAGAACAATGCAACTGCCTTACGTTCCTTTCCATTAATAATGAACTTCCAATCAAAATCACCGTAGTTGTTTACTAACTGCTTATTCTTATAGTTTTCATAATCAACAATATTTTCTGCTTCAAGTACAGTTTCACTAATGAAGTTTTTTCCGTAATCAGATTCAGAACCATCATCATACATGATATGTTTTACACAATCATATACTTTATCAAAATCCAACTCAAAGTCTCTGTTGATTACAAGATTGACGCCATAGCAATCATCTAATCCAAGACAATACTGCTTAGGATGGAAGCTGTCCCAACCAGCAAGGTATTGAAGCAACTCTGGCATTTTGCCTTTATTCTGATTAATCTTAAGTACATCAAACAAATGTTCATAAACTAATCCAATTGTTGAAGTAGTTGTTGCTCTATATCCAGGTGTATCATCATATCCATGTTGATTTGCTAATGCTAATGCTGGACCATGATGGTCAAACCAACTAAAGCTTAAACGACAATTATATGCATCATGCAAGAACTTCATTACTTTCCAGTTGTTGAATGAAATATCAAGCATATAGACATGTCCAAATTTGTTTATCCAATTATAAGGACACATATCATTCTTTCTGTCTTTAGCTAATGTATCTAGCATATTGTAATCTGCACCAAGTAAAGTAACATTTTCCTTCTTAGCTCGTAAATGTTTAGATATGCAATCAACAATCCAATGATACATCAATGCAGCAGAAAATACACCATCATTATCTTCTTTGTGATATACAATCAATACTTTATTTGCATTTTCTTTTGTCAGTTTCAAAACATTCTTCATCATTAATCTTTATTTAAATTTTTAAACTCTTCTTGAATTGCTATTACAACTACATAGGCAAATGCTGTAAACACCATTGATATTATCACATAAAATGATGTTGCGAATATGCACATACCCATTTTTTCTTCAACCAAATTTGTTGCAAAAAAAATTCCAAGAAATATAGCATATAACAGCATATACAATGCATGGAACTATTATAGATCCAATCTTACAATCTTGTATTAATTTCATAATTTTCAAACATGTATCCAATCTTCTCCATCTAATTCTGTAAACATGAATGTCAATATTATAATTATGATTATAGTAAATATAGTCATGAATACCAAATTGTGAATCATAACTTCTTTACCCGTATATTCAACACCATATTTCAATATAAACCAAGTTATCCCAAATAATATCGAATATACGATACAAAAAGCCTTATGGGTGAATTTCTTACTTTGGATGAGTTCTCCTGTATTCATCATCGCTACTAATAATTAAACAAACTATACTGATAAATACAAAAAACAGATATACTAAGATGAATCCTGGAATAGTATTTTCTCCAACATTATTCAACCACATCAATGCTACAAGTATAAATGTTGCAATGATATAAGTTTTGAATCCGCCTTTTTGTATTTTATCTCTAAAAAATGTATTTATCGAAATTGTTACCTTCATTTCTTTCTTTTTCATCTAACCACTCTGTTAATGGAATTCCGCCACATATAATGAATCCTACAAATACTAAACATGTTGAAATTATTGTCATAAATACTGACAAACAAAAATCTATATTTCCACTGGTATTACCCATAAAATAATCAGTTAATGGATAAGACAATATAGCAGAAATCAATGAAATAGCACCATAATATCCATATAAACCTAATTCATATATTGTTGGAATTTTTCTATTCTTTACTATGCCCATATTTAGTAAAATCTACTTCTTCTTTAACATTAGTAATATTCACATCAGTAATCTTAACATGCCTAGCAATATTTTTAGCCTCTTGTTCATTAGTAGCAATAATACTTATAGACAATGGAATTACTCTACTAGTAAACTGACCATATACAGTAATATCAGCATATACTTTAAACAATTTCTTATCTCTTAAGTTTTCTACATTAACATCCATCATAATTATATATCAAATTTAAAAAATCAAACATAATATAACAAAGATAGCTATACACCAGAAAATGAAGCTACCTATTGCTTTTAAAACAAATCCTCCCATGAAAGCAATACTTCCAAAGAAAATTTTTAGCAACCCTACTGCAATGAACAATACAAGTAATGTTACAAATAGACCACCAAGTAGAGTAAATATACCAAAAATAAATTCTATCATAATTCTATCATTTTTTGTTCAGATATAAGATAGAAACTTATTAAGAAATTTCAAATTCTATTTAAATAAAAAAGTCACACAGGGACGTTAAATCTATTTCAAGTATATAAATATACTCCTAAACAATTTTCCGCTCCCTGTGTGACCCAGGCACATCCCTAGAGAACATCATTTTCTCTTCTTTGGTTGTGATTTTTTATGAACAGGTTTATAAGTGCAATTTGTCTTCATTTTCTTAAGCATTGTAACTTCAACACGTAAATTCTTTACTTCTTTCATCAATGCAACATTGTCATTATGCAATGAATTGAGTTTAGAAAGTACAACTCTGAAATTAGCTTTTACAATAGAATCAGAACTCATGCTATTGTGATTGTCATTATTTGTAATGACTGTAGTAATGTTGTTCAGTTTCTTTATACTACATCTGCAGTTAGGATCATGAACAACAAAACTTTCTTGATTGCCATTCTCATCAGATTTTACAATATTGATGAACTTATGATTTTGATAGTCAAATTCCATCACTTTACCTTCTGATGTCAATGTATCTCCTAATATAGCAATATCATTTGATGATCCAGTACATTTGTTTACAACAAGCATGCTTCCTGTAAGGAACAATACAAATGTTATAGCTGCTATAATAATACTTTTAATATTTACTTTCATAAATTCAATAATTATAATATTTTATACTTCTTCTGTCATTTTATTGTGTTCTGCTTTTCTTCTGTTCTTATGACCAGAATAATATATTCTAGAAATGTTGGCTGTCTTTACTGCTTCTATAGCATAAATCAAGTCTTTCTTGTTGATAGCTTTTGTCTTCTTATCATATCGACATGCTTTCATTCGTTTCCAGAATCTTGTCTTTCTTACACCATCTGGTCCACAATTGTATGTCAATGATGTCAACCCATCAACAAATGATTGTGTATAGATAAATCTATGGTCAAGTTCAGAAAGCAATTCCCTTACATGAACATTGAACTTATCCATATCTTTATCAAAGAGCTTATCAGCATATTCTTGACTTATCTTATGTGGGATATTATCTTCATAGATTACATGACCATAACCTATAGTATATCTCTTTTCACCTTTAAGCTTGTAAGCAGTAAGGACACAAGATTCATATTTCTTGATGAACTCTTTTCCTTTCTTACTTACACTGGCATTCTTATATGTATAAGTATTAGTATGATGTTCATGTACATCAGAAGATTTTGCCATTGTATTGATATCAATGGTCATCATTTTCTCAATACGTTGTACTCTTTCTTCTATAGTTAATGTATCTCTTACTACACTATATAGCTTAATATTCTTCCAAAGATTGGCACTGTCTTCCTTTTCTTTTATTAATGAATTGATATTAGGACTAGCATTAATGAACATAGGTGGTAGTGTTCCTGATAGTGCACCAAGAAATGCTGAACCCACTATCAAATATTTTATCTTTTTCATCATTATCTTACTTTAAAGTTAAAACTACATTGTACCATCCATTGTCATTCCAATCATGAGTGCACCGGCTATAAGTAATAGGCTACCTATCATACAAAGCCAATCATTAGATACAAGTCTTTCGTTGTTTGTCATATAAGCACCCATACCTAGGAAAATCAGTATAATTCCAATCAAAATCATCATAATCGTAAATTTTAAAAATTAAACATATTGTTTTTAACAGATTTAATATAGTACAAACATAAAAAATTTCAAAATATATAAAACAAAAAAGAGGAAACCTTTCGATTTCCTCTTATATTGATTATTCTAAAATCTAGAATGGAAGATCATCAGAACCAGCTGTTGGTGTTGATTCTGTTGTATCTGAAGGAGTAGCAGCAGGAGCAGCAGTTGTTGTAGTTGATGGCAATGGATTTGTTGGATCATTACCAGCAAGAACTACATTAATCCATGCATTTACACGAGCTGTTACTTCAGGTGACCACTCATGGTAACCAAGTTCCTCAATCAGATTAGGACAGAAGCTCTTGATCTTCTCGATTACACCATGATACAACTCACGAAGTTTCTTTGTGTTATCTTCAGCATTGATTTCTGCAAGAGCTGTAGCACGAAGATCTGGATCCTTCTGCTTCCAAACTTTCTTTGTCATTTCCTCAACATACTGATCAAGAATAGCTTGCTGATCATCATCAAGTAATGGACTTCCATCAGGATTAGTACAACTAACTACATCATCGGTAAGTTCTGAAGTATTGTAGCTAATCTCACGGGTCTTACGCTCAGGTGCTTTTGGATCATCTGGACCTGGTGTTACCTCAAGGTCAATAGCACGACCAAACAAGAAATCCATTACAGGAATACTTGCTTTCTTAGACTCAGGACTTGGTGCCATCTTAGCATTAATTGTCTCCCAAATAGCCTTAGGAAGCTTCCAGAACATGTACTTTCCTACAAGATCTGGCTGGTTGTTGTCTTCAATAACCTGAATGAGAGCATAACGTGCATAACGCTTGTCAAACAAACCACGTCCACCCTTGTCCTTAGTCAAAGCTTGCTTCTGCATCTTTTCATCATTTGAGAAATGACACTGTTTCCATGCCTTAAATACTGGGCAATTCTTATCATTATTTGTCAATGAACTTACAACAGAGAAGAAGCCATTACTATCTTGCAAAGCATAAGATTGCTGTTCAAGAATACTGTTTCGGAGATCCCATGGATTATAGATAACCTTAATCTGAGAACGGTAAACTCCATCTTCTGCCTTAGAAAGAGCTGGCTTTGGGTGATAAATGTTAGGATTTCCACCTGAAGTCTGCTGTGGTTGCTCTTGATAAACTGTCAACTGTGATGGATCAAAACCAAGAATGTCATTTTCAACTGAATTCAAATTTTCGTTTGCCATAATTTTACTTTTAAATGTTTTTGTTTAAATTTACTTGTTAAAATGTGTGTTGCAACACATTTGTTTTATTATATATTACAATTATAATATAGTACCTTTATATTTTGATTTTCAAAAATATAATAAAATATTCTATTTAATTCCTAAAGTATTTGGTACTTTACCGTTGGTCAATGGACTAGGACTTTCAATTCTAGCAGTTTGTGTTGTAGGAGAACCAACAGTTATGATTTGCCCATAAACATCTGCATTTTTGATATAATAATCTATTGCATTTGCCATTCTAACACCAAGAGGTTCTGCAATCATTTTAGTAATAGATTCTCCAAATTCTTTAGCAGCTTTATTTCCTGCTTTAGAAGTACATGGCAATACATGTTTGAAACCTTCTTCTAAAGCAGATGGCAAGACCTCTTCAAGAGATCTTGTCAACGCCTTTTCTAATTCAGATACTACTAACATAAATTACTTATGATTGTAAATGAATTCTGCAAACTTCTTGTATGATACCTTTGCCATAGGAACCAACTTTTTCATGAGTGAATTATCTGGAATATTAAGTGATTCCATATACTCATCAACCAACTTATCAATCTGTGAATCTACAGTATTACCAGTAGGTACATTCTTAGGTTCTGGCTCTGGTGCATCATGAGTCATATCCCACTTAGCCTGAAGTTCTGCCTTGAAATTGTCAATGTATTCATCACCAATCAGCAATGTTACAAAGTCATTATCCTTCAATCCATCAAGAAAATCCATTGCCTCATCAAGCTCTTCCTTTGTAACTTCACTCATATCAACATCATTCAACTTAATAACATCATCAGACTTAGTCAACTTTACAACGTCTCCAAAAATATCAAAAATTCCCATAGTTATTTAAATTTTATTTATTTATTAATTTTATCTATTAAAAATCAGGATCAAGATGTGGATTAGCATGTCCAAATGTCACTATACAACATGATTCTCTAGTTGGTATGCCAACCTCTCTCCAAGTTCCATTCTTTCTCAAAGAATATAATTCTCCATCACGCATGAATTTATTGAATGCTTCATCTGTCAGGTATTCTACTCCATCCTTTTCATATATATACTGATCTTTATTGTCTTCATCAATATCATAAATGTTCACAAGACGTACCTTCTTATTACTTATGACAGCTTTGCAACATACAACATATCGATCAGATCCTACATGTAAAGTACCTACCATTCCACGTACAGGTAATATAACTGTCTTTTCAGATCCATCGGCTTGCTTAATCTTTATTGTCTCCATGTTTCTATATTTTAACTTTAGTTCTTGAACAGAACTGAAAGTGATGTTCATTATTTACATATTTAATATAGAAAATTTATTGGAAATTTCAAAAAATCGAACCTAATAAATTACTAGCCTTCTTTAAATTATATTCATGCATCCAATATTCATTTCTCATATCCATATATACATAATATTCTGGATATCCACACTTGTTGAATATTGTAAAAATAATCTTATCTTTACTAAAATCCGGATTCAACTCTGTACTATATCCTTTACCTGGAATTGGGCATTTCTGTACTTTTACAGTTATATTGATAGGATTATATTGCTTATAAGGCTCTTCCTTAACAATTGCATGAAGTTTGTCATTGCTATCAACATACATTGATATAATCTGTGCACCCTTTAATGGTGTTATAATCAATGTATTTCTACCAGATACTGCATACCATTCAAACTCGTAATCATCAAGATAGAAACCCTCATTATGGTTCTTTACTGCTTCTTTAATATCATCTATAGTAGCCATTTACTTATAAGAAATATAGTTTGTTGGTTTTGGTTGATTCTTACTATCCCCCGTAATCATACCAGACATTGTATGGTTGTTCAATAAGTCAAGTGTTGCATCTGCTATAGCACCTGCATTGTCACCTTTCAATCTTGAAACAGTAATAGTAAAACACTTCTTACCCATATTCCATGGTATCATATATGAAATATCAAATCCACCATCTGCATTCTCCAAGCAAATAAAATGATGTCCATCTGATAAGATATCCAAATTCTTCACTGATGTATGGAAACAAGAATCTGTCAATACGAGATTATTGTCTGCTTTGATGATGTAATATGCAAGACAAATTTTTGTCCAAAAATTCTTTAGCTTATTTAACATATTTTAATATTTTAATTGTATTTCAAACTTGGCATTTCTACAATGTTTCCTTTCTTTTCTAACTCCTTCTGTTTTGCATAAATCTGTTCCTTTGTAAGATCTGCCTCTATGATAGTATTTGGATCAATAATAGGAAGTACATAAGGATTCTTTGAGTACTCTGCAACTGGTACCTTAACTTTCTTGAATGACAAAGTTTTATATGATTCTCTTACATAAGTTTCAAAGTATTCAACAATGTTGAATTCCATTTTACCTTCCTGTAATACAATGCAAAACTTATGGTTCTTAATATCAAGAAGATCTGACAAATTCTCCCATTCAAGCATATCTAAGAAATCAGAAGTTTCATAATGCTTAGGCCCATCAATCTGAGTAGCTTCATATACTGAATTACCAGAAAAATCTTTTCCTTTATATCTGATTTCATCCCAAATAGTAAGGTCTTCTGGTGTTTCAATATTGTTATCCATCATCCATTCAATCAATCGTGACAATGGACGATAATCATCAGAATTTGTTGGAATATCATAATTCATTACAAAATTGAATGGATAGCATCCTAATTTCATTGCAATCTCTCTTCGAATATCAAAAGATAAGAATTCACAATCTCTTTGTGACAATCTTCCATAAACATTCTTTCCCATATCACAACAAATAGAATGTGCTGCAATTGTATGCCTTCCAATGGCATATCTCATTGCCATCCATGTCAAATCATGTTCATATTCAGACATGTATTTTGGTGACTTATTAAATCTTCTTGCCATAATTACTTTCTTTTTAGACGATTAACAATATTCTTTACTTGATTTAACTGTTCCTTCTGTGCAGCTCTATTGAGAGAATCAGACTTAGTTTGCTGACGGTTGAATTCTGACAACATACCATTCTTATCTGTTAAATTGGCAATAGTAACATTCAATGACTTTATAGAATCTGTCATTGCTTTGTTCAAACTATCTTTATATACAATTTCTTGATTAGCTTTGTTTAATTTTGATCCTCTATTGCAACTTACTGTACATTTGTTCATTCCAAACAATATCAATAGTACAATCAAAATTTCTTTCCAATTTTTCTTTAACTTGTTCATTTTAATATATTGACTTCATTTAAATTTACTGTAAGATCAGCATCAGGCAAACGTTCTTCATTGATGAATCCACATCTTGTATAGACTTTGTCATAGATATCATCATCTTCACAATCAGTAGAAATATCAATCACATATTGCTTATTCAAATCATCTAACTGAATTTCCTTTGATGATATATCAAGTACATTCAATTGATATTTGGAACATATTCCTAATACTTCTTCCTTACACTTTTCTATATTTCTTATCTTTGCTGATGCCATTTCTATTTTCTATTTAAGAATAAAACATTAGTCTTCTACATCATAGTTGTCAAAGTAGATAAATACTACTTCATGGTTTCTTCTGCACTTCTTATTTGTATAAAACATTCCTTCCAACTGAGCAATAAACTTCTTTGCTTTCTTGTTAGAAAGAGTATTAGGATTTGCAACAGTTACCAAAACTGAATAAGTGTTGTCAGTTTCATCTGTTTCATTACCATAAACTTCATATTCATAAGAAGGTACAAATCCAACTTCTACTTCTGTCAACTTGATACCCATCTTATTAGCGAAGTGACGTACTGTATTCTCGATTTTATTTGCTGAAGTGTTCATATTTCTTTCCATTTTAATCATTATCATTATTATTTTTACATAATAAATATAGAATTTCTTTCTTAAATTTCAATAAAATATGATAAATTTTTCACAATATATATCAGAATCTTTGGAAATTGACTTGGGTTTCATCTTTGAAGCTAACAAGAAAATTTGGCCATTAAGGGATAAGAAGACAGGGTCATTCAAATATTCACCAATAAGCATAATGACTGGAGATCATGTTGAAGATAGAAAATCAGAAAGAAAAGTTGATGATTCTGAAATCATAGATGCTATAATGGGTGCCAAATCAGATATATTAGGTATGTTGAAAGATGGTAAATTGAAAGTATCTCATTATGGTGAAAAGAAACCTATGACTTTTGTAATCATGGATGCAAGAAAAAACAAAAACTTGCCATTGACTGTTGTAGGGTTTGTTTCTTGGGCTGATCCTAAATTCAAGAAATGTAATGTGATAATCAAGACTGTAGGAAAATATTCTAATTTTTCAAGTATCATGAGAAAAGATTCTGATAAAGAAAAACATATTCAATTGTATTAACTTATTTAATATTATATACAAACAAAGCCAGGTCTTAAGACCTGGCTTTTTGTTTTGTCTTTTGTTTGCAATTCTCAGAGGATTTATTTAATGTTACTTCTCTGTTGTAACAATTCGATTCAAATCAAGGTTATCAGGAGAGAACTTATTTACAGGACCGGCACCAATAGTCTTAATTTTTGATGCATCAACACCTGCTTTGATAAGTGCATTCTTAACTGCTACTGCTCGCTTGAGTGAAAGCTCTTTATTATATCTAGTAGAACCTTCAGTAGAAGCATATCCAGTTACCTTGATAGTACCATCAACATCTTTCAATGCATCAGCGATATCATAGATATTAGCCATAGATGTTGATTCAATCTTAGCAGTACCCTTCTTAAACTGAACCTTTGGATAAACCATCTTAGTAACTTCATTAGTCTCAATCAAAGTATTTGTCTTTGTAAGAGAATCATGCAGTACCTCAATAGTTGCATTTGCATCATTAAGACTCTTCTGAAGTGTATTGATCTTTCCATTCAACATATCAACCTCTGCCTGATTATAAAGCTTAGCCTTGTTGAAAGATCGAGTACCATTGCTTGTCTTGAAGTGATATACAATACCTGCAGTAACTTGTCCAATAGCACGTTCTGTATTGAATGAACCTGTACCACTCAAATCATATACAACTGCTGGTCGCAAAGCAATGGTCCATGCATCTGTTACATTATAATTCAGATTAAGACCGGCCTTAGCAAGCAAAGCATTGTACTTCTCATGCAAAAGAAAACCATAACCAGGACCTGCATTAGCTTCTACCTCAAACTTACGTGGCTTACCATTATACTTCCAAATAACATTAGTAAGATTTACACGACCTGTCAAATAAGTTGAAATTCCATCAAATGTATTTGCACAATGAAAATGCGTTACCGGTTTTGACCAATTGTCAAGTCCATTGATATTTGTATTACCTTCAAGTGTTACACCAAATACTGGAGTAATCTCCTTATTGATAACAATACCAGCTACAGCACCATGTGGCCAATTCAACTGATTGAGATTAGTCTCAACACCACCAACTACACCAACAGAAACATTGTCTGTGAACTTAGAACTACCAGCATAGTTAGACTGTGTCTGAGCATTAACACTAAATACTGTGGTCAAAGCCAACAGCATTGTCAAAATAAACTTCTTCATTTTTTCTTTTAATTTTACTTTTTAAATTATTAAACATTAATTAAGAATGGCAGAACTTAATTAAGCTCTAACCATTCATTTATCTTTTCTTCATAAATTCCTTTAGATAATGACAAAACATAAGTGGGATTATTGTCAAGTTTCATCCAAACATTAATTACATCATCAATATATTCATCATCACCAATAGTAACAGTAATGTTCTTAGCTCTTTTATTTGTCATTGCTGCTTTAATGATATCCAATACATCCGTGATACCAGACTTGTCAGATTTGAAAAGTTCATCTTCATTATTATCACATGTATCATCATATATTGCATCTGTAATATATTCAATAGAAGCATTATTGAAATCTCCATCAATAGATGTAATGAAGTTAATGAACTTAGCAAAATTATATTTCTTAACAAATGTAGTCATCATAATTATATTGTTTATTTGTTTAATGTAATGTTTGTATTTAAATAAAATGGATATGAGAATCAGTTGATTCTCATCCATTCCAAGAGCTTCTCTCTAAAATTCTCGCTTGGATAATGTACATGAAACTTCTGTGATGGGTATTTCCACCAAAGCATGATTCCATCTTCATAATTATCACAAGGTGCAATAATAAGATTAGACTTCTTTATAGACATCACAGAATCTATGAAATCAATATACTTCTGTTCATTGTCATAGAAGTACCAATGCTTTTCATCTTTATCCATTGATGTCCACCAATCATGAGCGACATCTGTTGGATTTGGATTTCCTTCCATATTGTTTGAATAGAAAGAAAGAAATTTACCAAAGTTGAAAGTTTTTGCACCTAAAGTCATAATCAAAATAATTAAACAATTAAAATTAACATTTATAATATAGAACTAATCAAGAATATTTCAAATATTTTTTCACTTTTTGATAAAATATTTTTGGAAATTTTCTCTTAAGAATTCTTAACATCTTGTTTGATTATATGTACTAACAATTCAGCAAATGCAAATGAATTGAATGACCTATCAGATACAAAATCACAATATAGTTTTGTATATTCCAATGCATCTACACAAGTACCACTGTAATTGGCTTCAAACATTGCAAATACATCTTCCATCTTATATCCAATGAATGCCGTTGTATATCCATTCTTTTTCTTTGAACAAATATAAGCACATATTTTTTCTACATTATCATAATGATAACAGTTCCAACTTTCTAACCAATCTTGTCCATCATATAATGGACATGTACTATCATCTTGATATAATGTAAATTCCCATCCAAGTTGTGTAGCAAAGTCTAATGCATCTTTATCATAATCCTTTTCACCTAATGGCAATACATCAGTTACCATTACCTTCTTCATATTTGCATAATCTTTCAATATTTCTGTTCTAGATGCACTAAGAACATAATCTTTCATATATTGTTCATCCTTATATGTATCTATAATATAGTTGAACAAATCTGTTGGTTTTGTATAATTCAATTTTTTACTGTACTGTACTATCATGTTCTAATTTCCATTTAGGTGTTTCTTCAATAAATGTTGATACAAAATCATCTAATATATCCTCTGGTGTATCTGTATTGTCAATCAACTTTACAATATCATCAGATTTCTTATATTCATTGAATAAACTTAAAATATTATCAATTTCCTTTTCTGTAAAATCTTGATTTTCTTTCAACAAATTTACTCGATCTTTATACTCTTCTGGATTTCTCCAAAGCATAATGTAATTAGTCAATTTGAAGTTTGATTCAATTTCTCTACCAAAATACTTTTCTACTACATGTTCTCTATCAAATAAATCTGCAAATACATTATCGGTAAGCAAAAGCCTATCCATTACAATTGGTCTACTAGTACCATTCAACTTTGAAATGGTATATAAGTCATCAAGTACTTTACGAATTGTTTTTCTAATCCATTCTTCAAATTTCTGCGGATTTTTATAATCTACTCTTTCATTCTCTGCTGATACTGGATTATATACTAAAAAATCATCAAATCTATTCTTCAAATTTTCCAATAATGTTCCTTTGCCAGTCCTATCACAACCCTCAAGAACTATAATGCGAATTTTTTCCATTTTTATTTACAAACATAAATATATTTATTACCATCTGTAGATGTCTGATATTTATATTCAGGAATCTGTGTTTTATTTTCTGTCCACTTCATATTAATCAATTTAAATATATCTTATATATAAATTAGAATTTTAGCATATATTTTTCATACTTTTCAAATACAAATCTACGTTGTCTTTGAACAATTTCTCTATACAATGGTTCGTTATTTTCTACCTTCTTAAGCTTATCAGCATAATCTTGTCCATTCTTACAATATGTATGTTCATATAACCAATCGTCACACAATTCATGATTTGGATCAAAAGCTTCATCTACAAAACATACAATATCCATAAGCATCAAATCAAACCACCTTGGTGATACTTGATTACCCAATATACATTTGTTATGTGTTATTAATGAAGACTTAGCATTTGATGGAACAAACTCTAACAAATCGCGATATGGCATATTTTTTACAAGCTCAATATCATGGTCAAAATCTATGTTCTTGAAAAAGTTCTTATTACCTCCTTTAATGACTAAAAATGGCTTATCAACTTTACTGTAAAATTCTTCTGTTCTAGCTATTCTATCTGAATCTTTAATATATCCATAATAGCAAGCAGAATACTTCTTATCATCAAAGTCATAGTTTCTCATTCTCAAAGCTAAATCATCATTTAATGTAATGTAATAGTAAACATTGAAATTAAACCAAGATTTTGGCAATATATTTATTCTATTCTCTTTAACATATTTATCATAATCTAATCCACAAAACGCCAAATCAAAATCATTTTCCATATTGCATATATCATCATATCTTGACTCTAGCAAATCAATTTCTGTTTTCCAATTATCTTTATTTACTCCTTGTTTCCATATCATTTTTACATCTTTCTTTATAGCATAACGCTTAGTATGATATCTGAAAAACCAAAGCTTACATACTTCTGGATCATCATTAATGAATATCATTTTGTCATTTTGACCTTTTGATTTCCACCATTCATATATTCTATTCATACAAAATGGAAAAGTCATAATACCCATTCCACCAAATAAATTAGTTTGAGCTGGGACAATCCACATGTCATTTATATGGTAATCTAATAGCAAATCTTTCTTTTCTATTCCATATATCAATGGACAATCTTTCAGTATGTTATTATATTTTTCATCAGAATTAGACAATGATGTTGTTAAAACATATACTTTATCATATTTCAAAAACTCTGTCAAATATTTCCAATAATGATATACATTATACATTGTAATGTTATCTCTATTCACTAATATATGTCTTACTGGCAAAGATATGCATGCTATTCTTCCTTTTCCACTAGGTTCTTCTATATGTTTAATCATAAAATACTGTATCTAAACTTATTTCTAAGTTAAAAATACAGTATTGATTTTATGATTTATTTATAGATTTCAAGTTCATCTTTATCCATCAGCATTAGTTGATATAATATATCTGCAAATCCTCCATGTCCGCCTTGATATTTAGAAACATAGTGAAAAAATGGCTTTATATATTCGAAGCAATTATCTGTAGTAGCACATATATTTGCTTTTGATGCAGCATTCAAATCACTTGGACTATCTCCAATAAAAGCAACAATATATCCAGCATCTCTACATTTCCTAACCATTTCTTCTCTTTCTTTTGAATTTGCATTTGTAGCATGTAACATAAAAGAATTACTTATTCTTCTATCTGTAATATCACCACCAGTCTTATCATCTGTTACAAATAAGAATTCCCATCCAAGATCTTTAGCAATATTGAATAATTCCTTATCATGACAACCATAGGTTTTGAATCGTTTTCTGTTTTCATCATAGGTCATATTTCCATCTGTCAATATACCATCACAGTCAGAAATTATGATTTTCTTCATATTGATATATTCTAAGGTATGCTTGGACTTAAAATAATCAGCCCAAGTCAAACCTTCTTTCAATATTATTCTTGATGTTTTAAATTTACTTGTTTCCATTAGTACATTCATCAATTATGTTGGACAATCCAGAAATAGCATATTCTAATACAATATTCAATTTCATAATATCCTTTGCAAAAATTGGAAGCATACCAAGCAAATGAAGATAAATAGCTGTTTCAATAAACACATCACAATCTTTTATCCTTGGAAGTTCATCTACTTTATATGTCATTTCCTTTCTCAAAGCATCATCTAATCCAATTTCCATCATATAAGCTTCTGATTGGTCAACAATTGGATGACAGAAAAATGATCCATTTCTTCTTGATACTGGATTATATAGTTTGATATCACCAGTCATATTAACAAGAACATTATGTGAATTAATGTTTCCATGAGTTAGTACCCATTCATCATTTGCTAAACCATCTATAAGAATATTACATGCATTATCTATAAGTGTTTGAACTTCTGTAAATGTTCTGTTATTTTCAAAAAGCCTGCATGTATCACAAATTCCCTTCAATGGTTTACCATTATATTCTTCCAACAAAAATTTTACAGAATATGACAATGGCACATCTACTTTATATCTTACAAAATTATTTAAAAGATTCGTAAGATTTATCTTTGATGCATGTGTATATCCTTCAAGATTATGCATATCACAAACATATCCATCTTCTGTCTTACTTACTGGCATATCTACAACATAATCACTAATTCCAGGATTATAAGATAAGAAAGAAGTCCAATCATACTGATAGTTCAAATGTTCATTTGTTTTTGCTACGTATTGCATGGATTCTTTATCAGTATATGAAACCTCCATATCAGTAGGTAAAACTAAATCTTTCTGATAAGAAGTTGACATGATCTTCTTATATTCTGATAATGACTTATATTCAGTTATTTTTGTATTGATATTTGATTCAATAAAAGTAATCATACCATCATTTACTTTTTCTTGGATAATATCAATCAAATCTTTATTTTCATCACATGGCTTACTTGGAATAACTTCTGAAATATCTTTGATCCAAAAAATACCTGGAACATTTCCATCATAAGCAAATGATCTGTTTACAATCTTACCATCTTCTATCTTATATCGATATTTTGCATCATTTACTGTGAAAATTACACAATTATCCTTATCTCCGATTTTTCTATCTAATTTAAATTCATCATTATCAAACAAAATATCTGACCAGAAAAACAAAACATTCTTCTTTGGAAGATCATCATATACAGAAGCTAAAGTATTGCCTGAACCATTAGTATTATCGGAAACAATTACATCAACATAAAGATGATTGATTTCAATATAAGCTTTCATGATATTTGCAAACTTTTTATTTACAACAATACTTACTGTATTTGCTTCATCAAAATAATCTAATTGCTTAATCAAAATTGGCGTTCCATCTTTTGATGGTAACAATATTTTAGGAAAACAAGAAAGTTCATTAAATCTGGTCTGTAATCCACCAGCTACTATTACAACATTCATATTTTATCTTTTTTATAAATTATTAATATTAATATAGAAACATCTATCACATGATTTCATATTATATGAATTCATATCATATTGTTCCTTTGTTATAGCAAATTGACATCTTGCCTTTGGTGACATCATTTCCCATAAAGTTGCATGATTTATGAAATCTAAATCTTCAAAATAAGGAACAACTACATATTCTGATGACAACATGGTGAAATGTGTATTTCTGTCAGTTGGTAATTTGATGAAAACAACATTTGAATTGAATTTCTTTTTCAAATCTTCCATAGCACCACTGTTGTTTGGATCAGTATAATACACAACAACCACATCGGCATAGTCATAATTGATATATGAAATGACATCATCAACTTTATACCCTTCATCAGTCAATCTATAAGGAATATAATAAATAGAATAAGTACCTGTATCAAGACTCTTAACTGTTTTAATAGTATCTTTCAATCCAAAATCTGTCATATAATCAAAATATTTCAGATTACGATCCACCATCATATAATAAGGATATATTGAACAATTTGGTAATGAAAATTTCTTTAGTTGTGTTGGACTTTCTACAATTGACCAATCAGAAAGTTGAAACAATTTCCTATTCAAAACATCATATCCCTCTAAGAAATTTCTTGTATGTTCATTATCAATCTTACAAACTGGACACCAGAAAACCTTTTCAAATCCTCTAAACCAATATAGATCAACCAATAGATTTCCTAAGAATTGACTTTCAAATATTACAATATTAAAATAATTACCATTATCTGGATTGCTTATAATTTCAAACAATTCCATTTCCATCTTACTTACAACACCAGAATCACTTCTTTGTTCACCTGCATGCTTACCAAAATTATCTGACCAAATGATTTTAATGTTATCATTGTCTTTTATCCACCTATCAACAATATCATGTGATTCATTATTTTTTGGAAGTATTATTGTTAAACTATTGAAATTCTTATGATGTTCAAAAAATGTAATGAAACGTACTACATTCCCATCACTATCTAAATTGTATTTATTAGTCTCTCTATTAATGGAAGAGATAATAGGTATGTACAAGATATTCTTATCTTGCATATGATTGTCTACAAATTTCTTATCTATTGTCATGATCCTTTTCTTGCAATTTACATGATACTTCATGAATAATATTGAATATACTATCAATAAGATAGTCAAATTCTTCTTTATATTCACTATAAAGCCTTGAACCTTCTAATTGCTTATGTACATTTTTCATTACATGATTCCATCTTTTTGGTTGTACAATAGGTTCACCTGCTTTCTTCTTAACTCTTCCTATCAATATAGCATTATTCATTCTAGAAATCAAGAGGTTAACCAATGATCGGTCACCTCTTGTAATTTCTGCTCTACATGATTGGAGAAGTTTCAAATCTGAGTTAGTTATGTTAGTCATACAAATTATGTTCTTTAGCAAATTGTTCACAATAACGACAAGAATAACCACATTCGTGGTTTTCGCATTCCCATCCATTTCCATCCATCCACTTATTGATGAATCCATCAAGTTTCTTATTTGGAATATCAATATCTGTTTTAGACTTCAATTCTGTCTTACCATCATAAATCGAGGAAAGTGGTTTCCATAATCCAAGAAGATTTCCATCATAAGTTTCTGACATATAAGCTTCAAGAACAAACTTCATATATTCAAGAGTACCTGTTCTTCCACTTACTTTCCAGTAATTTATTCCTGTTTTTTCACGATAAATCTTCTGATCCTCTGGGCGAATCCATCTCATTCTCAACCAAGCTTCTGGAGTAGATGAACGTGCAGACATACAATAACTCATTGGATAGTTATTATCTAACATTGACTCTTCTTTTGTTCTATTACATGCATGGCAAATATAGCAAGAATCTCTAAACACACAATGTGTTGCATAATGACTTCCTTTATTGTCAATACCAGCTACTCCACACATTTCTTGACACATAATCTCGAGTATACAACCATTTCTATTACAATAATCTTGTGCTCTAATCAAAAATTCCTTATTTCGATTTTTAAGAATTGAACAACAAAATTTATTTACTCCAAATGTCTCATGGTAATATTTCATTTGTGTAACAGTATCAATATGTGTAATACAAGACATTTCTACTTCAATATTTGATACTTCACGTACCATTATAAGAATCTCTGGATTAGCAATAGTAAGTCGATATACCCCAATTGACTCTAACCATTTTACTAGATCCTGAATATCCTTCTTATGTTTCACCATTTCTACTTTAGAACCATAAGGAATAATTGAATTCATTGTAAAATTAAATTTTACTCCAATATCATTTAATTTTTTAACATAGTCAGCAAAATATTCTTTAGAAATTTTTGGTAATCTCCAACCAGGTCTAGCTGTTACTTCTTCTGTATCTCTATCAGACCCAAACAATTCTACTATACGGCCATGATTTTTATATTTTTCATTTAACTCTTTGACCACATTAATTAATTCTGGATCAAAATTACAACCTACTTTGTAATAATTTTTTGTTAAATCTCTATAAGTTTCCATTTTAATTTAAAGTTTTGTTAAACAATTATTTTTTCCTGGTTTATATCCTCTTGACTCATATAGTGGAATTATTTCAATAGGAATTCTTACTGAGTCATAAGGATTATCTTTATAATAGAAATATTTTTTCCTAGATTCAATATTATTTTTTGATTCTAATACATGATTACCTCTACCTAATTTCCAATTTAGAACATTTGTATAATATTCAACATCTTCTTTTTTAGAATACCTTATTATATATGGTGATTCTTCACTATGTACATATATTCTATTTTTTATTGTATCTTTTCTTCCTTTTTTATATCCATTTTCTTTATTTTTATAAGCCTTTTTAGATAAACAAATCTGTCCCAATACCCATCCTGAATTTAAATAGGTTTCAATTTCATAAGGATATACTTTTTTATTTACTTTACCATTATTAATAGTTTTTCTTCCATAACAAGGATTTTTTTCTCCACTAACAGAAAATGATTTCTTTTTTCTTATATCAATATCTAATTTACCTCTTCTAAGTATCGCTTTTTCTCTTATTGATTTTAAAACTTCCTTTGAATAAGGTTTTTTACCAATTTTCCAATCAGGATATTTTGATAATTCATTTTCATATATTGTTAAATTCTTAATACCATTGTTTATATAAATTTTTCCTAATGTAGCTGGTTTAATAGTTTTTAATAAATTTCTACAATATTCATAATCCTTTCCAGATATATGATAATATCTATTTGTAGTAATTTTATTATATTTTTTACAACTGTTTAATGTTGTAAATGTCATCATACAATAAGCATATTGTAAACTATTATTTTTTGGATATATATAATGTAATAACTTATGTGCTATATAATGTTCTCTAGGGTATAAACTAACAATATTTTCACTGTTATCTTTTCCACCACAAGAAATAGGAATTATATGATGGTGCTCAATATATTTTTCTTCTAAATTTCTTTTTCTTGCTTTATCAATTAATTCATCATATATTTTTTTATAATTCATAATTTGTCACAAAACTCATTAATTTATATAAAAATAATGAGTTTTGTGGTAATTATACTAAAACAGGTTCAAACTTATTGTATGAACCTGTTGTTAAAATCTTGCATATTCATTGCTAATACTTCTGCTGTCTTAGTAGATTGCATTATATAAACCGCTTTACCAGAAAATGCATCTGCCGCTACTGTTTTCAGGTACCAAATTACTCCAGTTTCTCTTTCAATATAATTTGGACATGACTGATGATATATCCATAATGAAATTAAACTAATCAAACATGCACCTATCAGTATTCCTACTAAGATAAATCCAACTATTTCCATATATTAATTAAATGTAAATTCCATTTCATAATAAGGATAAAATGTTTCTGTCAATGACATTCCATTTCCTTCTTTAATAGACATTCTCTTACCACTAAGTTCCTTATAAAGTACTCTACTATCATTAAGGTGAACAGTAACATCAGTATAGTGATTCCATATCTTACCATTAAGTCTTGAATGGAATTTTACTTCTTTTACAGTTCCATAAGTAGTCTTTGGCAATTTAACATCAGTATTGATTGTAGAATCACCTGTAAGTGAATATTCAACTACTGTCATTGTACCATTCTTATGTACATACTCATTTCTAATGAATGAAGTAGGTGTTATACAGCAGAAATAAATTCCTACTAAACATACAATGATAACAGCTAAACTTCCAAAGAAACCTTTCTTATCATATCTGATATCATTTATAATATCAAAATTGCTTTCACTAAATGTTGAGTAAATGCAATAACCTAAAAACAAACAAACTGATAACAATAACCATAATAATCAAATTTTAAATTAACATTATTAATATAGAATATTTATAGAAAATTTCAATTTAACTGCATCTTTTTACTTAAAATTCTCTGATAGATACTATGCCTTACTTCTATACTAGCTAAGTTTAATTTAATGTTAGATTCACGTTCTATTACAGACAATGGCCTTTCTGATATGTATGGTACAGTCAAATCATAATCAAATGTATACCAAGTCTTCCAAAGAAACTTATGCTTCTTCTTATATATAGCCCATTTGATATATACAGTAGTTTCTTCTGTTGGAGGAAACCCTACTTTTATATTTACTGGTCTACTATCTCTTTCTATTTCTACTATTCTACTCATATTTATAATATAGTAAAATATATGTAATATTTTCAAAAGTATTTTTACATATATAAGATTTATTCAATTTGAAAATGAAGTACAATGGAACAAACTACATTACTGAACTGAAATCTATAGAATATATAGTAGAGAAGAACAGTAACAGTAAAGTAGAAAATCATACACAATTTACTAAGCTTAAGAAAGTAGAAAGAATAATATTGATAGGTGAACTTTACCTAAATTCAGTAAAGATGCTTAAGAGAGATAAGATAAAAGTAGAATATGCAGATTCAACTAAGCTCAATTTTTCTTTCAAAGATGATAAGGTACATATATACAGTGGAGAGAAAGACTTACCTGATATAGTACTTACTAAATCAGATTCTAAGAATACAGTAGTATTGATGCGTAGTGGATATACTAAGGAAGTGATAGCAGCTTTACTTGATGCTATACAAGAATTAGATATACTGATATTGAACAACCAAGAAGCAGTAGCTATGTCATCTGACAAATATGCAACTGCATGTTTCTTGACAAAATCAGAACTTCCACAACCAAAGTATGTACTTGCAACTTCTGGTGATATAGATAAAGAAGATCATAAGAAGCTAGATGAAAAACTAAAACAACTCTATGGTAAGCTAGATGATGAATTAAAGTATGTTTGCAAGATATTGAATGGGCATGGAGGTAAAGGTGTATTTTGCTGTAGAGGAAAGAATATTGTATCTATATTGCAATGTTTGTTCAAACTGAAAGAAAACTGCCCTATACTAATACAAGACTTTCAAGAAATAAAAGATGGTGATATCAGAGCTCATGTACTTACATTAAATGGAAAGCAAAAGATATTGTCTTCTATCATGAGAAAGAAGGGAAAGGATTTTCGAACTAATCTCAGTCTTGGGTGTGATATGGAAGATGATTACAAGATGACTCCAGAACAAGAAAAGCTAGCTTTAGATGCAGCTAAAGCTTCTGGATTGGAATGGTGTGGTGTAGATATGCTGCCATTGAAGAATGGAAATACTATAATAGTAGAATTGAATGGTGCACCAGGACCAAGCTCACCTATCAATGATCCTAACATAGAAGAAACCAATTGTAAGTTCTTCGAAAAGTTAGTAGAAGCTATAAATGAACTTTGTAAGTAAAATGGAAAAAGAATATAAAAACATAGAACATGCAAACATAAATGAAGCAATGACTCTTCTTAAAAATGATACCAAGTTAGAGATAAAGAATGTAATATGCTTCTATGTTGGAGAAAATAAAGTAAAGAGCTATGATGAAGCAATAAAAGAAAAAGAAGAAGATTGGTCTTATCAAGACTATTTGACTATTTGCTGTCATAAGAGAAAGCTGAATCTCGTATGGTTGAATAAAGCCACAGTACGATTTACCTATTCTAATCATATCATATCTATAGATGATGATATAACAGACATGCATTTCTCATTGAAACATTCTAACATTCATGATACTATCATATTCCAAGGTCAGGCCAATGATGACAATAAGAAAAACTATATTGGATTGATGAGAGCATTTGAATATGAAGGTTTCTTCATGCTGAATACTATAGATGAAATCATCATAGCATCTGACAAGTATCTTGCATCTAACTTGCTAGCTAAAGAGAATATTCCACAACCTGGATATGTACTGATAACAAGAGAATTGATGGAGAACTTAAATACAGAATCTCATGATACTAGAGAAAGTTTCTGGAAGATGCTTGATTCTATTTATAAAGATAATGAGAACATAAATGAACTGAAAGAAAACAGACAATATGTAGTAAAGATATTGAATGGTAGCCTTGGTATTGGTGTATTCATTTGTAATCACGATGAAATAGAAGGAATACTGCAAGCTATGTTTGCTGTTGACAAAGAAGCAGAATTCATCATACAAGAATATAAAGAGAATACTGGAGACATTCGTGTACATGCATTTTCTGTTGATGGTGCCAACTATGAGATACTTGCTTGTATGAAACGTGATAAGATAAGTGGTGACTTCAGAAGCAATGTTTCATTAGGAGCTAAGACTGAAGAATATCAGATGACAGATAAACAAAAAGAAATTGCATTGAAGGTCGCTAAGCTTTCTGGATGCAGATGGGTTGGTATTGACTTGATGGCTTGTACTGATGGAGACTTTGTTATAGAATATAATTCAAGTCCGGGTGTTCAAGGAATATCTCAACAAATCAAGCATAATATGTTTGACATTGTGATAGATAAGATAGAAGCATACATGAAGAAGAATGCTATATATTATACTGATGACTTTGAATTTGGTCAAGACAAAGGCAGATGCTTTACATCATACAATAAAGACACTATTCTTGAACTTTGGGAGCATGATTGGTCATTCATATCTAGCAAGAGACAAGAAGTAATGTACAACTGCTTACTTATGCAACCAGGTCTTTTCTATAAGATACATGGTAAAGACAAACCAGAATATGGATTAGATTGCTCTGGATACATCAAATATGTAATGAAGAAGGCATTGAATGTAAAGACACCTAACATGTGTGTTGACTTCTTCACTATATTCACCGATAATGATTGGGAAAGAATATCTGTTGATGATCTTAAGCCTGGTGATATAGGTGTAAAGAATGAATCTACTATATTGAACCACTGTGGTATATATGCAGGTGCAGGAAAATGGTTTGATACTTCTTATCTTTATGGAGTACAATTATCTGACTACTCACACTTCAAATACTTCTTTAGAATAAAGAATATAGATACTGATGCTTTAGGAGAAAAAACTGATCATTTAGTAAGAAAACTCATTTCTTCTGGTGTATTGCCAAGACCAGAAGATGAAATAACTGTTACCCCATCCACCATTGGTGACCAATTAATAGTATCAATAGATTCATAGATTTACTAAGAAATCATTTAGGATGTTTAGGAAGTGGAAAATGCTTCAGACTATAGTCTGAAGCATTTTTGTTGTTTCTAGTTAACTCTTAAAAGATATTCAATTGATGATATTTTTACTTAAGCATATATCTAACTTACATGAAAAGCAACACAATCATAATAAATGGAGACAAATATTTAGTAGAAATGATTGATTCTGATATAATTTCTACTAAACAGTATGTTGCATTCAGAAATACTGATGTCATAAATGACATGACTGTAGATACAGATATATACTTTACCCCAATGGATAGGAATATTCCTAATATATGGCCATCTACTAACACAACAGGAATTCCATTGATGTCAAAAAATTCTGATGCATTTTCAGAATCTATTAAATATGAATATTGGGCACCAGATCAAGAAAGAAGTATCCCCGAACATGATTCCACATGGAGTGGATATTCATTCAGCAGATTGCTTGATGAAGATCTATATATAAAGAATGTTAAAACAATAAAGCTTAGAATATGGCACCCAACAACTGATTTGAATCGTGATATGATATTGTATGTTGATAGCTGGGTAAATTCTTTACATATCCATTGGTATTGTGATATAATACAACATGAAAATAAGCATACAGGTAAAGAAAGACGACTAAATCAAGATATATACAATGAGTATTTTGAAGTAGAAATTCCTGACTTTAGAGACGTCTTATATGGGTCTACATATATAGAAGAACCATCATTGATATTAAGAAATGAATATTCCAAAAATAAGATAAAATATGCTGAAGAACCTATTTCAGGTAGAACAATCCATAAAGATACAGATTATAAAGTATATGAAGAGTTAGAAGAACCAGAAGATGGATGTATTCAATTAGCAGATATGAACTTACTGTTGCATTATTGGAAATATCATAAGAAAGATGATGGAACAGAAATGAAGGAGTATGTTAAAAATCCATACTCTATTCCTGAAATGATTTCACTAAATGTAACTTTATATCCATGGAAATCAATATCTGATAATGGTATATTTACGATAAACAAATATGCTAAACCTGCTTCTTGTTATTTTGTTGATGACTTTAAAATGTCAATAAAAGCATCATTTGAATTCATAAATGGAACAATATCAGTAGTTGGTAGATTTTGCTATCCAGAATCATTTTCTTCTATAGAATCTGCTTGGCAAAGAATATATAGCACTGACTTTTCTAAATATAAGTCATTATCAGAAAAGGCTAAAGATTATGAAGATTTAAAAGAAATTTTGGGTGATAGCTTAGAAATGGTAAAATATACATGTATTGTTTCTTCTGACTATCTGTCAAAAAACATAATACATGAAGAAATATCATATTCTGATAGGGTTGATGACTTTTTGTTTCCTATGAAAGACCTGTTTTCTAAGTGGTCACAAGTACCAGATAATGTTTATGTAAGACTCATAATGGAAGACAGAGCTATTGGTAAGAACTGTTCTTCTCCTACTGTATTATTTACAAAAGACAAATTGAAATATACAATAAATGAACAACAGTATACTAGATTGTCTATAAAGAAAAAAGAAACAGATATTGATGATATGAATAAAGAGAATTTCAACTTCATAAGCAATATGAATTGCCGTATAGTAAAGAGTAATGATGGCAAACACCAAATACAAAAGAATTCTGTTCAACCAAGAATAATTTACAAACCAATATTCTTCAAAGTTCAGGATTTGCAGAATATAGTATTGCGTTCAAACATGTCACAAAACATTGGAATATCATTATCTTCTTATGTAAACAAAGTGGATGAATTCATATTGTCAATAGGAGAAAACAAGTGGCATGAAAGTTCAAGAACATCTTCATTTGTTATATTTAATGTAAATTCCAAACTTATAAAAGAAGCAACTGGAAAATATGATATTCTTACTTCTGATAATGAATATCTGTCTACAGGAAATTATACTATAGAATAAACATGGAAATAGATCTTGCATTAGATAATAGTAAAGTAATAGAATCACCTTATGATGCTGCTATACAAGAATTAGATTTGTTGCTTGGAACAAATTGCACCGAAGTTTTAGGAAATCCCGGATTTGGAGTAAACATGGAACAGTTCTTATGGCAAATGACCCCATCCCCAATGGAAGTACAATCATATATACAGAGAAAGATAATAGAAAATACCTATTGGTGCAATAAGTTGAATGTAAGCATAGAAGTAAACGTCATAAAAGGATCTTTACGTGATATATATGAAGTTAAGATTGGATTGAAAGCACCAAATACTGGTAATCTAGTTAAAGAAAAGAAATATCAATACAGATAAATGAGACTATTTGAAATATTAAAGACATCTTATGAGAATTTTTCTGAAACCATGCAGGATTTTCTCAACAAATCATTTGGTGGTTTAGGACAAGCATATTCACAATCATCAATATTTGGATCCGTATTAGAAGGAATAAAGGGTGTTATGCAAAATATGATGTTCTACATAGAAGATGCTATGACAGAACAGAATATATTTACTGCTACTAGAAAGAAGTCAATATATAGCTTAGCAAAAATAAGTGGATATGATGCATATTATGGTGCTGCTGCTTCAGGTACTGTGCTCATTTCTAATAAGATATCTAATTCAACTGATAAGATAGTTATAGAAGATGAATGCCAACTGATGAATGATTCAACTGGTGTAACATATTCTGTTGACTTACCTGTTGATTCTATGGTAATAGATATGAGTAAACCATTAGTGACACATTCTATATCTATTTTACAAGGTACATGGAAAAGAGCAATTGCTACAGCTAAAGGAGAACCATTAGAAACAATAGAAGCAGAAGTAAATAGCTTGTATGACATCAATCACATGAAAGTATATGTTAATGGAGAAAGATGGTCAATATCAAGTTGTTTATATGATATGATAGAAGATGAGCACAGCTGTGTGGTAAAGAATGGCTATGATGGTGGATTCTCTGTTATGTTTGGTAATGGATATCATGGACACAATTTGAATGAAGGTGACCAAATAACTGTAAAATACATATCTCATGATGGAAGTCTTGGAAATATTTCACCATCAGATGATGTTACTTTGAAGTTCAAATCTTCTGTAAGAAATTCTATTGGAGATTTAGTAGAAGCTAATGACTTGTTGAATATTACAATAACAAGCTATATATGTGGAGGTACAGATGCTGATACTATTGCAAATGTAAAAGAATTAGTTGGTATGAATTCTAGATCTTTAGTATTGGCAAGTGAAGACAATTTCAAGATGTTCTTAAAGAGATTTTCGTTTGTTGGACAATTCAATTTGATGTCATCTAGAAATTCTACAAAGATAACTTGTATTGCATTTTCCAAATTCAAAAATCACTTATCTACCCCAAGTGATTATTTGAAATTAAGTAAAGAATCTATGTTATTGACTGATAATCAAAAATCTATGATTATTCAGGCTTTAGAACAATCAAACAAAGCTTTTGTTGGTACTTCCCTTACTTTTGTAGATCCAATAATAAGAAGATATTCTATCATGTGCTATATAAAGCTATCAACATCTACAATAAAAGATTCTATAAAAAACAGCATAACTAATGTAATATCTAATTATTTCATGTCATTACCTACTGATACGTTATTCATAAGTAAATCCGAATTGATATCGTATGTTACAGAAAATACTAATGGATTACTTAGCTTTGACTTAGATTTCATATCAGAAGCAGATGAGATAGCTAGATATAGGGGTTATTGGAATAAGAAAGAACTTCATTTTACATCATCTAAAGATTTAAGTTATGTTGATGTAAGAACAATATATGATAAGTCAGATATGATTGGATTGGACGAAGTTGGAAATATAAGACTTAAGACAAATCTAGAAATGCCAATCATTCATAAATGTACTATGACTTATGATGACATGACACAACAGCAAGTAGAACCAATACAGTTCTTCTTCTTATAAAATATATAAATATTGAATGTTATGACAGTAGAAGAACTGAAAAAATCATCACCGATTTTAGTAAATAGAGATGTATGGGAAAGAATAAAAAATGAAAACTCATTTATTGGAGAGACTTCTGATAAGATAAATTTCACAGTAATACATCTTTATTATAAATCAATAAATGAAGTAGAGTATTCATTATTGAATAATGCCGCTAAAGATTGCTGCTATCAAATATCAGATAACCTTAAAGAACTTGATGGATATCTGATTTTTGTAGGAGATTTGGATAATATAGATGACTATTGGAAAGAACAAATAGAAAATCTTAAGAAGAACGATCTTTTAATAGAATTAGAAGTTTCTGAAAAGATATTTGAAAATGATTATTTTGAAAAATATACTAAGCAAATAAAGAGGTTAGATATTACTTATGTTGTAAATTGGAAAAAACTGATTGAATTTGCTAAGCCATTAGGTATACCAGTAATAGATACTTTAAAAGGATTATCTGAAGATATTTTAGGATCAGAAGATAAGTCAATATTAAATTCTAAAATAGAAGAATTGAAATCTATCTATTTAGATCCATTGATATATAAAGTAAGTTTCCCATTAATCAATAAGAAAGTACCTTCTAATTTACTTGACATAATATCTTATGGATGCAAGAAACATGATATGAATAAACTAAAACATTATTCATATAGATATTCATATAGAGATGGGAATACAGAAAAGATATATATGCTTGCAATAGTAGATAAGCTTAGTGATAATATATGTACTATACGATTCCAATCAGAAAAATTAAATGACAAAGATCATTATCTATATTTTAATTATGAACTGTTTGAATATTTAGGAAATAAAAAGATTATAAAGAAAATATATGACAATTCTGAATATTGGACAGAAAAGACAAAATCAGATTTGATAAATAAATAGAAATGGTAGGATTAGAAGATTACATATTTGAGAATGCAAGAACAACCCATTCTAATAAAGAACGTAAAGAAGAATTAGAAAAGTGGCTTAAAGGAAAGAAATATCCAGACTATGTAAAGATACTAAACAAAATGCTTGATGATCCAAAAGCCAAGACTTTGCTTGAGGATGGTTTTGGTGGTGATTTAGGAGATACAAAGTTTGTATTTAAAGTAAAGCTTATCAAGCCATTAAAATTGAGACCAACTCAAAATGAGATAGATGTTGACAAATCTGTAAAACATAGTCTTACTAATTCTGATAATATGAAAGATTTGTTTAAAGATGAAATCATTACTGTTGGCATGCCATTAGTAACATTTAGAGGTAATTATGTTATAGATGGTCATCATCGTTGGTCAGAATGTGCAATGATTAATCCTGAAGGAAATATGGTATGTTTTGATTATGATGCCGATATAAGCCCTATCCAAATGTTGAAAGCTGTACAAGGTAATATTGCGGCAGCTTTAGCAGTTAGAGATGAAGATCCTGAAATACCATCAGGAAAAACAAATGGCCCTAACTTATATGATAAAGAATGGGATAGAGAAAAGATTCATGAATATGTAGATGATAAATTGCAAGAAGAACCAGCAAAAATCTTTTTACAGAAAATGAATATCGATACAGATAAAGGTGAAGATATAAGAAAGAAAGCATTACAAGTTATCTGTGATAATATTTGGAATGTAAAGATAAACAATTATCCAGAAGACAATGCTCCATCTAGAGGTGAAATGCCACAAACAGATAAAGCAGGTCAACAAAAAGGTTCTAAACCAAGTAGTTATCCTGATAAAGAAGGTTCTGCTTTAAATAGAATGAAAAATGGAAAATTTGATAATGGTGCTATTAAATAAATCAATATTTTTATCTATAAAGATATCTTTGGAATAAATAAAATGAAAAGCTTATTAGAATCATTAAACGATGCTTTAGTTTTTGAAGAAGAAGCAGAAGTATTTGTTGTAAAAGATAAGGATGATGGTACTATCATTACTGTTTGTGACACTGAAGCTCAAGCTAAGAAAGCTGTAGCAGATGCAGAAAAGGGAAACAACTATGAAGTTGTAAAAGATAAAAAATCAAATTACGTAAAATAAAGATATGTCATTTTTAGATTTTGTAAAGCATAAAGATATGATGAATGAGAATGTTCAATGGATGAATGAAGCATTCAAAGCATCACAATTTGGAAAAGCAAAAGGATTATTGTTAACCTTGTTTAAAAAAGAGATAACTAAGGGATTTGTTGGTTATCTTGGTATTTATGATTTGAAAGTTGATGGTAATGATTGTCAGTCATCTGTATATTATGTTATGGACAAATCCCATACTAATGTAGCAGCATTTGCAATCAACTTTTTACAATCTGGTGAGTCTATGGCGCCTTATTCTGTTGCCATATTTGGAAAAGATAATGCAGACAAATTCTTATGGGGTAGAGATAGTAATGCATCATTCAAAGCTAATCTTGAAATCAAGATGATGGGTGCTAGTATTGTTTATTATATTCCAGTAATTGCAAATGTAATAAACAGCGGTAAGTTTGATATTTCATCAGAAGAAGCAGTAAAGCTTGGACGTAAAGTATATGATACTAAGAATGAATGTGTTTCTTGGGATATGTATTTTGGTGCTCAGAAATATCATATTTATGAAGGAATTTCTGAAGATAAGGTTATTGAAAAATTCCATTTAAATCTTGGTCACAAATATAAGAAAGTTGGTGATACATATCAATGGATAAATGAAACAGAGCTTGAAGATCGTAAGAAAGAAGTATATGCTAAGATGAAAACAAATACTGATCCAGATATTGGTAAAGCTCTCTATAAAGAATATCGACAGATATTGAATGCCATTAAAGGTGGTGCAACATCTTTGGAAGATCTTGAATGTTCTGTAAAGAAAAATGTTTCAGTATCATCTAGTATTCCTGGTGCTGCAGAAGCGCAAAAGAAAATTGAGATAGCTAAGTCAGATCCTAAGACTGCATTCAAGGAAATGCAGATGTATGTTAAGATGGTTATCAAAGGAATTCAACCTGCTGTAATTCTTTGTGGTGCTCCTGGTGTTGGTAAAACTTATCGTATCATGCAACAGTTGAAAGCTGCTGGATATACCATGAGTGGTGATAATGTAATAAAAGGTAAGTGTTCTCCACGTCAACTTTATTTAACACTTTATAACAATAAAGGTAAAGGTGATATTGTTGTTATCGATGATGCAGATTCGTTAGTAGGTCCAAGAGCACCTGAGGATAGCATTAATATTCTTAAAGCTGCACTAGATTCTACTGCTGATGATGAAGGTCGTCTTGTATCATATAAGGTTTCTGGTGAACTTAAGGATGATGAAGGTGTTCCAGTTCCTAAGTCACATTACAATAAGTGTGGTGTTATTGTAATCACAAACTATAATGTTGGTCAAATTGATACAGCATTAAGAAATAGAGCATTCACTCAGTCACTTGAATTCTCTGTATCAGATTTGCTTGGTATTGTAAGAGATTTGATGCCAAAGATTGAACCTGAACATCTTTCTATGTCATCTAAAGCTAAAGCGATGAATTTCCTTGAAAAGCTAGTAGAAGATAAGGAACCAATAGAGGTAAGCATTCGTAGCTTCATAACTTGTTCGAGGATTTATGAAAATGCTGAAAATGACGAAGAATTGAAGCTTTGTGAAAAGATGATCCGAGAGCAAATGCGTAATCAATCTCTTCGAGGAGGAAAGAAATTTTAACTTTCATTAGCAATAAATTAAATAATTTAACATAAGTGTTGTCTATTTTCTTTTATAGGAATTTAGACAACATTTTGTATATTGATAAAATGCATACTATTTTTAATAAACTTACAGAACATTAAGAATGAAAAGTTTAAGTGATTTGATTTTAGAAGCAGAAGATCAGCAAAATAACAATCAAAATAATGATCAGCAAAATAATGACCAAAATCAACAAGATAATAAAAACAAATCTGTAAAAGGTGATGCTGGTACATTCAAGCAATGGCCAGTTTTTGAAACAACTGTTAAAGGATGGATTAAAGTCATGTCTGGTCAAGAAGAAGCAAAAGATAGTTTCTTCGATGGTGGTTTCTTAGTACCAAATAGTATAGCTGGATGTGTTACAAATACGCAGGCTAAGACTGCAACATTAACTAAGCAACTTGATTCTACTTGTAAAGTTTTGATAACAGAATTTTCATCTGATTTTAGTTTCTTGTTGGATAATTTGAAACCTTATGGATATCAATCATCTGGTTGGTCTAAGACAAAAGGTCCAAAGATTGCAGATATCATTAAATCTATGAAGGCTGAAGCTAAATCAAGTAATTCTGAAGAAAACAAAAATAATGACAATAATGACAATAAAGACAATGGAAACAGTAATAACGGAGGTACCATGTAATCAAACAACCAATACTTATTGTGAAGGAATGGTAACAGAAGATTCGAAGAAAAAGAAAACAACAAATGATATAATTTCAGATTAAGGTGATCCGATGAAACAGATAAATGAGTATCTTGAGAAACCTATAAATGAATCTCAAGTTTATGATGACATCATTAAGTCACTACAAGAATCTAAAGAACAAGGTAAACCTATAGAAGAAGGACTTTTTACAGGTTTATTTGCTGGTGCTGCAGCTTTTACTGTTGGTCCTACAATAATGAAAGCTGTTGCTAATGTTCTTGGAATTGATTTGAAAGGTCCATTAGGTAGTTTAATGACAAGTCGATTGATTTTAACAGCAGTTGGAGTAAAATTGGGGTATGCCCATTAAAATTAAATCACCTAACGTTAGGTGATTTAATTTATAAATATAAGATATAATTACAGCAATGGGAACAATAGTTAATGATGAAATAATATTAAATTATTTTTATGGAAAAAATAAAAATTTAGATATTAGAAATGGTTTATTGATGATGGTAAGTGTACTTATTTTTACGGTAGTAGGTAGTTATGCGGCAAGTCTTTTACCATCTTCAACAATGGGAAGTTTTTCAGTTTTTATGACTTTTATTTTAGGAGTTAAATTTATTGTTAGACCAGTAATGACAACGAAAGAAGCGATGAATAATGTTTCTTCTAAAAAAAGAGCAATCCAATCTATAATTTGTGGAACTTGCATAGGTTTTATTTGTGGTTTTGTTGGAGCAGGTGGAGGCATGATGATGCTTCTTATCTTAACAACAGTCATGGGATATGAACTTAAAACGGCAGTAGGTACGAGTGTTTTTATTATGACCTTTACAGCCCTTACTGGAGCTATTTCACATTTTATGATTGGTGGGTTTCCTAATTTAACAGTATGGATTTTATGTATTCTCTTTACTCTTATTTGGGCAAGAATTGCTGCTTTATTTGCGAATAAAGCAACTCCTAAAACCTTAAATAGAGCAACAGGAATTGTTCTTGTTGTTCTAGGGATTGTTATCTTTTTATTTTCATAAACTAAAATTGAGGAATGAATCCTCAATTTTTTATTTATTGATTAGCCATTTCTATGATACCTTTAATACCGCTTTTAACCATATTTTTAACGGCTGTATTTGTGTAGAAGGCCATGTGTTGAGTCATGATGACATTAGGAAATTGATGGAGATAAGCCATATTTTTATTAGAAAGAATATCACTTCTATGATCAATATGTGTAATGCCTTCTTCTCCTTCAATAACATCGAGTCCTAAAGCTCCAATTTTTTTACTTTCAATAGCCTCAATAATATCTTCCGTATCAATGAGTTCACCACGTGAACAATTAATCAAAATTACATTATCTTTCATTTTTTGAATAGTTTCTTTATTAATTAGATGATACGTACTTTCAAATAAAGGAAGATGCAAACTCATGGCATCACTTTCTTTTAATAAAGTATCTTTATCTACATAAGTTGCATATTTTTTAACATCTTCATTTTCATGAAGATCATAAGCTAAAATACGACAACCAAATCCAGAAAGAAGTTGAATAAACGTACGTCCAATATTTCCAGTTCCCATAACACCAACGGTTAAATCATGAAGTTCTTTTCCTTGTAAACCACTTAAAGAATAATCATTGACTTGTCCTCGCCATAAAGCTTGTTTATAGTTTCTCATACACATTAATAAAAGCATTAAAGCAAATTCGGCAACTCCATTAGGTGGATATTTCGCATTACATACTTGAATTCCAATTTCTTTAGCGTGCTCTAAATCAAT
>ERZ779852.52-NODE-52-length-124092-cov-14.173037_pt1 | contig 124092 bp, 108 predicted proteins | sample MGYA00511559_ERZ779852 | MGnify/ENA primary metagenome ERZ779852 (study PRJEB29588, sample SAMEA2157977) | human gut metagenome | biome: human gut; feature: human-associated habitat; material: faeces | place: Denmark | collected 2008/2010 ...
CTTGCATGTGTTAGGCATGCCGCCAGCGTTCGTCCTGAGCCAGGATCAAACTCTCCAATAAAGTTTATTGAAGAACTAATCTAGCTCTTATTATTTAAAAAAGAAGTTATTTGACTTGGTCTTGCGCTTTCGCGCTCGACCCGCACATTCGCTTTTTTCTAGGTTCAATGTTCAGTTTTCAAGGTTCAGTGCCTAGCGATTTTGGCTTTTGTTTTGTTGCCGTATCGCGTCGACTTGTATATAATACCATGTGCCCCGCATTATGTCAACACCTTTTTTGTTACTTTTTTAAGATTTTTTTGTGAAACACGTGGCTCTGTATTCAAAAGAAGTATCATGTATACACGCTTTAAAGCACCTAAAATTTCTACCGAAAAACGGTAAAATCTGCGTATATTTCTCCAAAAAAACGAGCTGACTCAAGAATTTTTTCTCTCGCCAGCTCGTTTTTTATTGTACTAATACTATTCTATTTTACTTCAATTGGCAGCTTAATCAGCTTCTGCTGCTCGCCGCTGTTATCCAACATCACAAAAATTTCTTCTGCATTACCGGTTTCCCAGTCTGCTTTAAATAATTCAATCGGATACAACTTATGGATTTGTCGCCAGCTGCTGAATTTATATGCAGGAATATATCGACGCACCTTTTCCTCATCACGCCAAAAAGCAGAAACTACCTCAAAAATTGCCTCCGTCTGCCACTTCAGCCACTCCGGACGCCATTGCGGTATCTCGCAGAATACGTCAAAACGCAGAATCTCCAGCAATTCCGTTTGCTGCTCTACATAGTTTTCTTCTATAAACTGCTTTAAGATAGCTGCGACACCCTTATCATTATGCGTCTGCGGATAGAAGCCTGCCTTCACCCACCACTGCGTCAGCTGTTTATAAAAAGCAAATGCCGTCATACCGGAAGCACGCAGCAATGCCCTCAGCGTATACTTAAAGCCACCGCTGTTGGCCGTCTGGTCCAGAATATTATCCAAGTGCTTCAAATACAGCATATCCTCATATGGCATATACTTAGTCGCCAAAATCTCATAAGGCGGTTCGTCCATATAACGCAAATCATGCTGCTCTGTTTCCCTGCGCATCTGCGTACCAGGCAGAACCTTTAAAAAGCCCAGCTGCAGCATATCCGCACCCAAACCGTAAACATCATCAAAGGATTTAGCAAAGGTCGGCAAATCCTCATAAGGCAGGCCGGCAATCAAATCAACATGGATATGCATATTACCGAAGGACAGCAGACGTTTGACATTTGCTGCCAGCTTCTCCCAGTTATCCTGCCTGTTGATGGCCTTTAATGTAGGCTGATGCGTGCTTTGAATGCCGACTTCCAGTTGGAAACGTCCCTTAGGCACCGTCGCCAGGAAATCCATAACGCGCTCTGACAGTATATCGGCCTTAATTTCAAAGTGAAAGGTAGCATTTGTATCAGCCTGCGCCAGATGCTGCATCATCGGCAGAAAGTATTTTTCGTCCAAATTATAGGTACGGTCGACAAACTTCACCAACGGCACACCTGCAGCGATAAAGCGGTCCAAATCGCGCAGCACCAGCTCCAGCGGACGCTTGCGCACAGAGCGCGAAATGCTGGACAGACAGTAAGCGCAATTAAAAGGACAGCCACGCGTGCATTCGTAATAAACTATTTTATGCTCTGCCAGCATTTTTTCCAGATCAGGATACGGAAACGGCAGCAGGGACATATCTTCTATTACAGTAATGCCTCCGTTCAGGTTCACCTGCTCCCCTTCGCGATACGCAATATGCTGAGAGACAGCACCACCGCCAGCCAAATACTGCAGCAGCTCGCTGAATACCAGCTCGCCCTCACCCTGCACGATATAGTCTGCCTGCGGCAGTTCCGCAAAAATTCTCTCCGCATCGAATGCTACCTCAGGTCCACCAATCACGATTGCAGCCTGCGGACGCAGCTTGCGCAACATACGGATCAGCTTAAATACGAACGGCTTGTTCCAAATATGTACCGAAAATCCGTAAACCTGCGCCGGCACTGCCATGATTTTTTCCAGCACCGCCAAAATAGGCGTGTTAATAGTTTCTTCTATCAGTGTTACCTCATGTCCCTGCGTTTTGGCATATTCGCCGACGTAGCGCAGGCCAAGACCCGTATGAATATATTTACTGTTAATTGCGCTTAATACTACTTGCATTTCCTTGCTCCTCAAATTTTTAACCACAAATACAGAAAAAGCTCTACAACCGAAATTGTAGAGCCTAAATTTACTGGTGCCGAAGGCCGGACTCGAACCGGCACGAGCGTGAACCCGCTTGATTTTGAGTCAAGTGCGTCTGCCAATTCCGCCACTTCGGCATAAGTTCCAATCACTCGGAACAATAATAATTATACTCGTTTCTTAAAGCTTTGTCAATAGCCTTATTTAAAAATTCTTATAGAGAGGATTACTTTCCCAACAGTGCCTTCAGCTCCTTGAGCTTAGCAGCAAACTTCTGCAAAGTTACGGTTACAGGCTGCGGCGTATTCAGATCCACGCCGGCGTTCTTCAGGATGTTCAGAGAATAATCGCTACCGCCCGCATGCAGGAAGCCCAGATATTTTTCCACCGCTCCCGCTTCGCCGCTTAAAATTGCGCTGGCGAAGGAGGTCGCTGCACTGTAGCCTGTTGCGTACTTGTACACATAAAACGGCGTGTAGAAGTGCGGTATGCGTGACCATTCGCTTGCCAGTTCCTTGTCCACAGTCAGCGCCGGGCCATAGTAATCCCTGTTGCTCTGCAGCCAGTATTCCTCCAGCTTTTCGGCCTGCAGTGAACGGCCTGCTGTGATCTCGCCGTGAATATATCTTTCGAATTCCGCAAACTGCACCTGTCTGTAGACTGTTGTGCGCACTGCCTCCAAAAACTGATTCAAAAGATAAATCTTCTGCTCCGCCGTAGCATGCTTCAAGGTATGCTCCAAGAGCAGGTTTTCGTTCGTCGTGGACGCAACCTCAGCGCAGAAAATCGTATATTCCGAATTAACGTAGCTCTGTGCCTGGCTGCTGAAATAGCTGTGCATAGCATGGCCCATTTCGTGCGCGATGGTAGAAATGCTGTTGTAGCGCGCCTGATAATTGAGCAGCACAAAGGGATGCACGCCGTACACGCCCCAGGAATATGCACCGGAGCGCTTGCCCTTGTTTTCGTAAACGTCAATCCAGCCTTCGGTCATGCCTTTGTGGAGTGCCGTCAGATATTCCTTGCCCAACGGTGCCAGTGCCTCCTCAACCTTAGCGCAGGCCTCCGGGAAGCTGCAGGCAAAGCTATCGCCTGCGGTGGAAATAGGCATATACATATCATAGTAATGGAATTCATCTACTCCAAGTACATCCTTCTTTAATTGGATGTATTCATGCAGCGGTGCAAAATTATCATGCACGGTATCAATCAGTCCGTCGTAAAGACTGGACGGAATATTATCCTCTGCCAACGCTGCTTCCAGTGTATCTTTATAGTTATGCACGGTAGCATAAAAATATCCGGTGCGCGCAGAGCCTGTGAGCGTTGCTGCCAGGGTATTGCGGTATTGATGATAGGTATTCATCAGGCCGGTAAAGGAATTTTTACGCAGCACACGGTCAGGCGATGTCATATTCAGCAGATAGCAGCCTTCGCTGACGTTTGCCTTATTGCCCTGGCCGTCGGTAATCTCCGGGAACTGCATATCGGCACTCACAAGTGCGCGGAAGGCCGCTGCCGCCGTGCCTGTTGCCAAATGGCTTTGCGCAAAAACAGCCTCTTTATCTGCAGACAAAACATGGTCTGATAAACGAACCATATTTTCAATATAAAAACGGTATTCTGCCAATGCAGGCTCTTCGTCCAGCATTTGCAGCAGTTTTTCCTTACCTAAGGCCAGCATTTCCGGCTCTACAAAAGCATTAGCGTTACTGAAGGCTGCCGCCATACCTTCAGCCTCGCCTGCGAGCGCCTGCAGCTTCTGGTCCGTATTATCCGCATCCTGCTGCAAGCGTGCGTAAGCGTAAATCTTATCCAGCAGCTTTGCCAACTCTTCCTGCAGCTTTAAGGCTGCACAGACTGCGGCTGCAGTATTCAGTTGGCCCTGCATAGCCTGCAGCTGCGGCAGCTTGCTCTTATATTCTTCGCAGGCCGCCTGCCAATCATTTTCACCGGCATATATATCGCTTATATGCCATTTGCAGGCTGTCGGAATCTGCTCTCTGGCAACATTGCTGCCATGAAGCGGAGTAGTATTTTTTTCTTCTGTCATTATCAATCAGCTCCTTATAAAACTGCTTATTTAGGCCACAGGCTGGGATTGCCGTATTGAGCATCCAGCTCGTCACTGAACCAGCGTCCGTTCAGCACATTATGAATGATATAATTTTTGCTTTGCTCATTGATGCTCTTGTCATTAGCCATCTCTGCCAAAATGCCGGCATAGCTTACTCTACTGTTGATACTGCTGATGCGTGCATGCTGACGGTTGGCATCCCATACAAGTTCCGGACGGTAGGTGGGATTCCATGCCTGCCACGTTGTTCCCAAAGCCGAAGTATTAGGATTACCGGTACGCACAAAGGCTGCAATCGAATCAATAAATGCTTTGCTCAGTTCCTTGGAGCCTGCCTGCTCAAAGGCATCGGTATTTTTGGTATAGCCGTAGCCCTGATCCGTCAGGAAGGGCTGGAAGATGCCATGCAACGCACCGTTACGCACCATATATTCCTTGCCGACAACGTCAGCAGTATGAGCAAAGGCAAAGCTGCAGACATACATATCTGCCTTATAATGCGGATACAAAACCTCGGCAGACTGCTGGCCGTTGAAGAAGCCATACAAAGCACTGCCGTATTTATTGGAAAATTTAAATTCACTCGTAGTCTTATAATCGTTGTTGATTAAGCCAAGACGATCCTTAAAGAAAGGATCACGTGCAGCAAAGGAGCTGAACTCGTCAGCACTTGCCAGCATCAGCAGCGGTACGCTGTAGTAATGCTTCGTAGCAAAGCCTTCTATCGGCAGCACCTCTCCATCGCCGTAAAGATGCGGAAATGCGCTCATGCGGATGACAGCGCCTGCCATCACCGGCGCCAGACGCTCTGCCGGTATTGCCTGCAGATATTGACGCACAGCCTTTTTATCCTTGCCGTTGTCACTAAGCAGCCAGTTTTCGGCGTTAATCAGGTTATTCTGCTTACCATCCTCTACCACCATCGGTGCTAATTTCTGCGCGATAGTTTTTTGACTCTTGGCAGCATCGGCAACAGTCAGACCGCCGCTGAAGGAAATAGCCTTATCAAATTTATTTTTGAAAACAGGCGAAATCAGCATCGCCATAACATCACGTCCACCGGCGGAAAAACCGGAAACAGTAATATTCTTGGCGTCACCACCGAACTCCTTGATATTTTCGCGTACCCAGTCCAAGGCTGCAGCCTGGTCAAGGAAGCCGAAGTTACCGCTCTGTTCCTTCTTGTTACCATCTGCCAGAGCAGGCAGATTATTAAAGCCAAAAAGTCCCAGGCGATACTGTACGGAAACATAAACCATGTTGCCTTCCTGCGCCAGCCTGTTGCCCTCCATCAGATGGCTGTTGCTGGCCTGATTATTGCCGCCGTGAATATAAACCAGTACCGGCAGATTCTTTTCCTGCGTATCCGGGCGCACAATATCCAACGTCAGCATGCCCTCCTGCCCAAGCACCTTTTTGCCGTTGTATTGGATATTCGCCGGTGCAGCCTTGGTGCAGTCCAAAATTCCCTTATGCTTTTTAGCCTGCTGCGCCTCACGCCAGCGGTCAGCGCCCGTCGGCTGCTGCGCATACGGAACACCCAGCCATTGTACTACCTGATGCTTGTCGTCATAAGCACCGGCAACAACACCCTGCTGGGTTTTTACTTCATTATTAAAATTGGCAGCCTCAGCAGCAGTTGTAAAAACGCTTGCCGCCAGCAGCGAAGCAACCACATATTGCATCTTTTTCATCTGTATCATCTGCTCCCTCATAGAAATTTATTAAACACTTACTTTCTATTATAAAGAAGTAGCGCCAGCTTGACAAGCTACGGCACGAAAAAAGAGGCTGCCTTCTCAGCAGCCTCAAATAACTATTGTGATTGACTTTTTCAAATTACCTTAGCAGCATAAAGAGCGCACAGGGTTTTGGCATCATACAGCTCGCCGTCGGCAACCATGCGACGCAGCTCTGCAGGAGTAAAGGCCTGCACGCCGATGAATTCGTCCTCATCGGTATGCTGAGCAAACTTTTGCAGTCCCCAGGCCTTATATAAATGGATAATCTCATCAGAAAATCCCGGCGTAGTCGCAATGCTGATCAGCTGCTGCCAATGCTCTGCGTCATAGCCTGTTTCCTCGCTCAGCTCACGCTTCGCGCACTCCGCAGGATCCTCATCCGGACCATGGTCAAGCTTGCCTGCCGGAATCTCCCACAGCAATGTACCAAGCGGATAACGGCACTGCTTTACCAGCACCACGCTTCCGTCAGCCAGCACTGGTACAATCGCCACTGCGCCCGGATGACGGATATATTCACGCGTTGTATCATTACCGTTCGGTAGCGTTACGTGGTCACGCTGCACCTTCAGCAGGCGGCCGCTAAAGACCTCCTCATTGCTTCCAGGTACATATATTTCATCTAAAGCCGCCTCATGAAATTTTTTCAGCATTATCTTACCTCATTTCTCCTGCAGTTGCTTCAAGCTGCTTTTTATCTGCTCCGCACCCTGCAGCAGCTCGGTAGCACTTTCAAAGGCTGCCCTGCTGGCAGTTGCGCCTGCCGTCATGCGCACCAGCTCCTGCAGACGTCCGTTATAATCAAGCGTTGTCAGCTGCGTTACCGTGCGTCCGTCAGTACTTTGCTTCTCAATATGAATATGATTATCCGCAAAGGCAGCAATCTGCGGCAGATGCGTAATACACAGCACCTGGCCGACACCGGAAATAGCAGCAATTTTTTCCGCCATCTTCTGCGCCGTAACGCCACCGACACCGGTATCAATCTCGTCGAATACCATCGTAGCAACATCGCCGCTGTTCATCAGCACAGTCTTAACCGCCAAAGCAATACGGCTCAGCTCGCCGCCGCTCGCTACCTTTTCCAGGTCATTCAGCGGTTCGCCCATATTCGCACTGAAAATAAATTTCAGCTCATCACGGCCCAGCGGCATAAACTTATCCAGCTGACCGCACTTTATCTGCAGCACACCGTTAGGCATCGCCAAATCGCGGATATGCTGCGTAATACGCTGCGCCAACGCCTTGGCGCTGGCTTCACGCAACTGCGTCAGCACTGCGGCAGCACGTCCCAAACGCACAACCGCTTCCGCTACCGCCTTCTGCGCCTGCTCTAAGAGCTTTGCAATCTGTTGCAGCTGTTCCAGCTTTTCCTGCGTCTGCTGCAGATATTCCAACGCCGACTGTGTACTGCCGCCGTACTTCTTCTGCAGACGGTAAATAATATCAAGGCGCTGCTGTACCTGCGCTGCACGCTCACCGTTAAACTCACTGCCTGCCATATATTCGCTCAGCTCCGTGCGGCAATCGTCCAAGCTGATCCAGGCACTGTCAGCACACTCTGCCAACGGCGCCAGACGGCTGTCGTAGCGTGCCGCATACTGCAGCTGGTCGCGCACTCGCGCCAGACGCGAAAGAATCGCGTTCTCCTCATCAAGCTGCTGATAAGAGCTGTCAACAGCCTTCATAATGCGCTCACTGTTCTGCAGCAGGCGTGCCTCCGCCTCCAGGCCATCTTCCTCACCAGGCTTCAAGGCAGCGTCCGAAATCTCCTTGATTTCCCAGGCGTAACGATCCAGCAGCAAATCCTGCTGCTCATTTTCCTGCTCCAAACTGCTCAAATGCTTTACCGCAGCAGTATACTCGCTGTAAAGCTGCTTATACTCCTGCAGTGCCTGCGCCAGCTTCGAACCGCCAAAAGCATCTGTCAGATGCAGCGGCGCATCCGGCTTCAGCAAGGCCTGGTTCTCGTGCTGGCCGTGAATATCCACCAAACGCGCACCGATAGCCTTCAGCACAGCCAAAGGCACCTGCACGCCGTTGATATAAGCGCGGCTCTTGCCCGCAGCACTTATCTGACGCTTCAGAAATAAATCCTCCTCCGGCTCCAGACCGTGCTCCGCCAGCAGCGCTTTAATCTCCTGCTGACCGCTCACGTCAAAAACAGCCTGCACCCACAGTCCGTCAGTACCGCTGCGCACATAATCGGCAGAAGAGCGCCCGCCAAGCACCATGCCAAAGGCATCTATCAGAATAGATTTACCGGCACCGGTTTCGCCTGTAAAAACATTGAAGCCTGGGGTAAAATCAGCATGCGCGTCCTCTAATAGTGCAAAATTGTGAACATGCAATGATTGCAGCATAATCCCTTGCCTCGCTTATCTGTAATTCTTGAAGCGTTCCAGCAGAGTGATTACAGCTTCTTTATTTGGCAGAGCAATGAAAACGGTGTCATCACCGGCAATAGAACCAAGAATCTCCGGCCATTTCATGTAGTCTACGGCAAAGGCAACAGCCTGCGCTGTGCCCGGCAGCGTGCGGATTACCACCATGCTGTCGGAAGCACGTACACTTACGATAGAATCGTTGAAGGTACGCTCCAGACGCTCCATGGTCAGCATCGAGCTGTGCTCCTTCGGATAAGCATAGTGATAATGTCCGTTGGCATCCGGCACCTTGACCAGCATCAGTTCCTTGATATCACGCGAAACCGTAGCCTGCGTAACATCAATGCCCTGATGACGTAAAGCGGAAGCCAAATCCTCCTGCGTTTCAATTTTATTGTTGTCAATAATCTCTTTAATTTTAGCGTGTCTGGTCATTTTCATAGTCAATCACCTCTAAAAGCAAAATATTTCTATGTCGTACTTTCCTATAATCATGATACTTCTATAAAGGTTATGATTTATAGTAATGCCTTACGTATTTATTTATGGATGACGTATACGGTGCCTTATCATGCGCCGCTACGCCCTGTACATCTATCCTTCGTTTACGTCACGGCACACGAGAAGGTACCGGAGACGAAGAAGGGCGACGATGGCGTACTACTGCTACGTCGAGGGCCCTGATGAAGTATATGGTGCATTATCGTGCGCCGCCTATAAATTGCGCATTAATTTTTGTTGCCAAGTCTGATAATAATCGCGTCGCGTAAGTCTTACAAACTTCATCTCATAAGGCGATTTGGCGATATGCACACTGGTATCGTTAGGCACCTCTATAATATTTTCGCCGTCAGCCGAAAGCAGCATTTCCTCACTGCCTGGAATCGGCCTGAGCTCTATTGTTTCCGACATAGGAATAACAAGCGCTCTGTTCGTCAGCGAATGTGCGCAGACAGGAGTAATGACGCTGACATCAAGCTCCGGCATAACAAGCGGTCCGCCTGCTGAGAGAGAATATGCCGTAGAACCGGTTGCCGTTGCGATAATCAGACCATCTGCCGCATATTTACCGGATAAACGTCCGTTAATAAAAAGCATCATATGCGCCAGCTTGCTGAACATGCCCTTAGCCAGAACTAAATCGTTGAGCGCATGCGCCGTAGCAAGCAGCTTATCGCCGCAGATAACTCTGGCCTGCAGCAGACTGCGGCTTTCCAGCGTATAGTTGCCCTGTGCCAGACGGCTGATAGCCTTATACATACCCTGCAAATCAATCTCTGCCAAAAATCCCAGCTTGCCGAAGTTGATACCGAACGCAGGCACATCAAGTGGCGCAAGGTGACGCGCCATCTGCAGCAGTGTACCGTCACCGCCGAGACTAACACCATAGTCCAGTGTTTTCAGCGTTTGCGGCTCACTTTTATTGTAGCTGCTCACGCCATACTGCTGCGCCACCTCCTCAGGCAGCACCGGTTCAAGTCCCCAGTCCTTGCAGAGCTGAACAAATTCCGGCAGAGCGATACGGACGTTTTCTTTACCCAGATTAGGAAAAATCCCTAAACGTTTCTTTTGCATCTCATGCCTCTGTCTTTTCTGCTTTCTTATCTAAGTCGCCATGACTGCGGCCTACAAGCTGTGCTACCTGCTCGCTGCTTACGGCATCGTCGTCACCCAGCGTCAGGTGCAGCAAATATTCAATGTTACCCTCAGGTCCCTTGATAGGAGAAAAATCCAGACCGGCAATACCGAAGCCTTCGCTCTTGGCGAAACTGATAACGTTATTGATAACCTGCTCATGCACGGCAGCATCACGTACAACGCCCTTCTTGCCGACATTTTCTTTGCCTGCTTCAAACTGCGGCTTGATTAAAGCCACTACAAAGCCTTCAGGCTTGAGAATTTTATGGACCGCAGGCAAAATTTTATCCAGCGAAATAAAAGCTACGTCGATGGTAGCAGCATCAACCTGCTCGGGCAGGCTGTCTGCTTCCAGATAACGCACGTTGGTACGCTCCATGTTCACTACGCGCTCATCGTTGCGCAGCTTCCACGCCAGCTGACCATAGCCCACGTCTATCGCATAAACCTTCGCCGCACCATTCTGCAGCGCACAGTCGGTGAAACCGCCGGTAGAAGCACCGATATCGGCAACAACCTTGCCTTCTACGCTGATGGGGAAAATCTGCAAAGCCTTCTCCAGCTTCAGGCCGCCGCGGCTTACATAGGGCAGCTTATTGCCCAGCAGACGGATAGTAACCTCCGGTGCTACCGGTGTCCCCGGTTTATCTATTTTCTGTTCATTGACCAATACCTGTCCTGCCATAACCGCAGCCTGCGCCTTGGCACGGCTTTCAAACATACCGCGGTTAACTAACAGAACATCAAGTCTTTCTTTTTTCACTCTTCTTCACCCTTTACAAATGCTGCAGCCTTGGCAGCAATGGTTGGCGTATCCAGTCCCAAATCACGGAACAGCAGCTTTTTGTCGCCATGCATAACAAATTCGTCAGGAATGCCGAAGCAACGTACTTCACACTGCTCCAGCAATTTATTTTCATTAAGCTCTTCAAGAATTGCGCTGCCGACACCGCCTGCCAGTACGCCTTCTTCCAGAGTAATAATCTTTCCGTAGCTTTGCGCATGCTCACGCAAGAGTTCAACATCCAGCGGTTTGGCAAAACGCATATTCACAACACCTGCGCTGATTCCCTGCGCTTCCAGCAGCTCCGCTGCATCAAGAGCAGTCTGCACCATGCTGCCAATCGCCCAGAAGCAGACATTCTTGCCTTTACGCAGCACCTCTGCCTTACCAATCGGCAAATCCTGCCACTGCGTATCCAGCGCAACGCCCACACCGCTGCCGCGCGGATAGCGCACGGAAACAGGTCCGTCAAAATCAAGCGCTGTTTTCAGCATGTGCTGCAGTTCATTCTCATCCTTCGGCGCCATAATGGTCATGTTAGGAATGCTGCGCAGATAAGCGTAGTCAAAAACGCCATGATGCGTATAGCCGTCATCACCCACAAGACCGGCACGGTCCAGACACAGCGTTACGTGCAGCTTCTGCATGCAGATATCGTGCATGATGGAGTCATAAGCACGCTGCATGAAGGTAGAATAAATTGCCGCCACAGGCTTCATTCCGGCAGCAGCCATGCCTGCAGCCGCAGTAACCGCATGCTGCTCGGCAATACCAACATCAAAGAAATGATCCTTATGCGCCTCGGCAAAAATATTCAAGCCGGTGCCGTCAGGCATCGCAGCAGTAATACCCACGATTTTATCGTCGATATCAGCCAGTTTAGTCAAAGTTTTACCAAAAACCTCGGTATAACTTACGGGTGCATTCGGATTAGTAATCTTTTTGCCGGTAGCAATATCAAAGGGGCCTGTACCGTGGAACTTATTGGGGCTTTCCTCGGCAGGCTTATAGCCCTTGCCCTTTTTCGTCAGCACATGTACCATAACCGGTCCGTCAATCTTTTTTGCAGCCTGCAGCACATCCAGCAGGCCATCCAGATCATGTCCGTCAACCGGTCCCAAATAAGTAAAGCCAAGCTCTTCAAAAATAGAGGTCGGCACCATCAGGTATTTTACGCTGCCCTTCAGGCGGCGGATAGCCTTCAGCACATCACTGCCGAATTCCATATTTTTGAGCCAGCCCTCAATATCATTTTTAATTTTGTTATAGGTTTCGCCTGTACGCAGCTGGTAAAGATATTCGCTCATCGCACCCACGTTTTTGGAAATAGACATTTCGTTATCGTTGAGCACGACAATCATATTCTTATGCAGCATACCGGCGTTGTTCAACGCCTCAAAAGCCATACCGCCGGTCATGGAGCCGTCGCCGATAACGGCTACGACATTATAATCCTCACCCTGCAGGTCGCGGGCGCAGGCCATGCCCAGAGCAGCGGAAATAGATGTACTGGAATGACCGGTACCGAAGGCATCATGCTCGCTTTCGCTGCGCTTAGGAAAGCCGGAAAGACCGCCGTATTGACGCAGCGTAGGAAATTGCTCCCTGCGTCCGGTGATAATTTTATGGATATAGGCCTGGTGACCTACGTCGAATATAATCTTATCTTCCGGCGTATTGAAAACCTTATGCAAGGCCAAAGTCAGCTCTACCACGCCCAGATTCGGCGCCAAATGGCCGCCGGTGTGCGAAATAACGCTGATTAAAAGCTGTCTGATTTCCTTAGCCAGCTGCTCCAGCTGCGGCACGGAAAGCTTTTTGACATCAGCCGGTGAATTAATTTTATCTAAAAATTTATTCTCTGCCATAATTACTTCTTTCTGTCAGTCATCAGGCGAGTAATTTCACGTAACGGCTCTGCGTTCTCGCCAAACATTTCCAGACATTCCAAAGCCTCTGCCACAGTCTTTTCTGCCAACTCGTGTGCTGCCTGCAGGCCGTACAGTGTTACATAAGTAGATTTGTGGTTCTTGGCATCGCTGCCTACCGGCTTGCCAAGCTCCTCCTCAGTACCTTCGACATCAAGGATATCGTCGGTAATCTGGAAGGCAAGTCCCAGCAAATCAGCAAATTTGGTAAGAGCCAAAAGCTGCTGGTCATTAGCACCGGCCAGATGCGCACCGCCGCGAATAGCAGCAATAAAAAGCGCACCGGTCTTGCCCGCATGCAGTTTGCGCAGCTCCTCCGGCGTAATCTTTTTGCCTTCAAATTCCAAATCAAGGCCCTGGCCGCCAACCATACCGAAGTTACCGGCACACATAGCCATTTCGCGTACAGTTTCAATCAAAACTTTAGGATCGACATTCTTCTGTTCCAGCATTACCTCAAATGCCAAAGTGAGCAGGCCGTCACCGGCAAGCACTGCCATAGCTTCACCAAAAACCTTATGATTGGTCAGACGGCCGCGGCGATAATCATCGTCATCCATGCACGGCAGGTCATCGTGAATCAGAGAATAGGTGTGAATCATTTCCAGACCGCAAGCCACGGGCAAATAATTGTAGCCCTTGCTGCCCACAGCCTCTGCCGCAGCCATCAGCAGAATCGGACGAATGCGTTTACCGCCTGCCATCAGGCTGTATTCCATAGCTTCATCTACCTTGGAAATACCCTTTTTGGCAATTCTGTTCTTCAAATAGTTTTCTACCAGTTTTTGCTGGTTAGCATAATAAGCTTTAAAATCCATTATTTTACCTCCAAATCCTGGAATGTTTCTAATTTATAGCCAACGTCGTTACTGTCGGTAACAACGATTTTATCAACCTCCTGCTTCACTGTTTCCAGTCTGCTGCTGCAGACACGGCTCAGCTCCACACCGTATTTAAACACCTCCAGAGCCTTGTCCAAAGGCAGCTCGCCGCTTTCCAGAAGCTGTACCTGTGCTTCCAGCTCGCTTAAGGCATCTTCAAACTTAATGTTCTTTGCAATCTTTTTCGTTGCCATCCTTTACCGCCTTTCTACCTGCTGCACAACTGAGGTTATCACACCATCTGCTACTGTTGTCAGCAGCTCGTCGCCCCATCTGAGGTCATCAACACTGCTTACCAGCGTATAATCGGATTTTTGGCTCACTGAATAGCCTCGTCCCAAAACAGACAGCGGACTGAGGCTGTCCAGCCTTGCCGCCGCCAGCGCCAGCTTATGCTCATCCTGCTGCAGATGCAGCTCTAAGGCCTCACGCAGTCTGCGCGAAGCAGTATCAAGACGCTGCGCCTGGTCGGCAAAAAGCCTTTCCGGGTCACGCAACGCCCACGAATTAACTAAGTTGTCCAATCTGCGCTGCTGCTGCGTAAGCAAAGCCGACAACAGACTGCGCGCACGCTGCTCCAGATAGACAACGCGCTGCTTGTAGCCTTCAACATCAGCCACCACCAGTTCCGCGGCCTGCGACGGTGTCGCAGCCCTCACGTCGGCAGCAAAATCGCACAGCGTAAAATCTGTTTCATGACCTACGGCGCTGACTACCGGGATTTTGGAGGCAGCCACCGCTTTTACAGTGATTTCCTCGTTAAAGGCCCACAAATCCTCGATAGAACCGCCGCCACGTCCCACAATCAGAACGTCTGCCAGCTTTTTGCGGTTAAAGAATTCTATAGCCGCGGCAATTTCCGCCGCAGCGCCCTCACCCTGCACCTTAACAGGATAAAGTAACAGCTTTATGCCCTGATTTCTCCTGCGTGACACTGTTATGACATCATGCACAGCGGCACCTGCAGGAGAGGTAATAATTCCCACGGTACGCGGATGCAGCGGCAGCTGCTGTTTACGCTCAGGCGCAAACAGGCCTGCACGCTCCAGCTTCTGCTTGAGCTTTTCGTAAGCCTGCATCAAATCGCCCACGCCCTGCTGCAGCAGTAAATCGGTATACAGCTGATAAACGCCGTCGCGTTCATAGACTGCCAAGCGCCCTACGGCAACAACAGTATCGCCGTTCTGCGGCTGAAAGCGCAGATTAACAGCCTTACTGCGGAACATTACGCATTTGAGCACCGCACCAGCATCCTTCAAAGTAAAATAGCAATGACCTGAAGGATATCGCTTAAAATTAGAGATTTCACCGACAACCTGCAGATTACGCAGCTCCGGCTCCTGCTCCAGTATATGCTTTATGAAATTATTTATTTCGCTTACCGAATAAACAGCTTCAGTCATTTTTCTTATGTAATCTCCAGGCAACAGCGGCACAGCCACTGGCATTATCACAGCTGAAGCGGCCTTCAGGCACCCACAGGCGCACACGGCGCTTCGCCAGCTTTTCTTCAACGTGTTTGCGGATGTACTTGTTGGAGCCGACGCCGCCAACCAAAATAACATCTTGCACACCATATGCCGCTGCACCGTTGCGCAGCAGACGGGCAAAGGTTTCCGCCAGCGTATGCTCCACACCCAAGGCCAGAGAGGCAGCATTTGCCCCCGCCTCCAGCTTGCGCATAGCGGCAGTTGCAGGTCCCGATAAGCTCACATCCAGCTTACGCACGGACACCGGCAGCTCCAGCGGTTTCTCCGCCTGTTCTGCAAGCTGCTCCAGTGCCGGACCTGTCGGAAACTGCAGTCCCAACGCCACACCGATGCGGTCAACAAACTGACCGGCGTGCAAATCGAGGCTGCCGCCAACCTGCGTCAGGTTATAACGGCTGTCTTCACGGCGTTCGCACAGCAGCAAATCGGTAGTACCGCCGCTGGCATGCAGCAGCAAAAAGCGCTCCGCCTGCGGACCGCCTGCCGACCAAAGACCGGCCTCCAAATGATTTTCCTGGTGGCTGATGACCTCCAACGGCACCTTATAGGCAGCCGCCAGGCTGCGAGCAACGCTCATGCCGGCAAGAAACGCCGGCATATAGGAGTCCGCAAGCGGACGCGGATAACCGCTGACACCAATCGCTGCCAAGGTGCAGTCCTTATCGGCAAACACCTCCTCCACCAAGCGCGGCAGATTGCGTGTATGCTGAAAAACCATCTCGGACTGCTGCAGGCCGCAGCGTCCCGGCTTAACGCTTAAAATCTGTCTGGCCTCGGCAAGCAGGCTGCCATCCTCCGCTAAAAGAGCGGCAGAGGTAGTATAACAGCTGGTATCAATGCCTAAATAAACCTTTTGGCTCATTTTCTTGCCAGCTTACCTAAAACACCGTTAATAAAGCGCGGAGATTCTTCGGTTCCATAAGCCTTGGCAATCTCCACTGCCTCATTGATAGCAACACCTGCAGCCAGGGCAGGCTTTTCATGGCGCATTTCAAAAACTGCTACGCGCAGGATATTTCTGTCGGTAGCAGGCATACGCTCTACTGTCCAGTCGGTTGCACAGCTGTTCAAAGTCGCATCAATAGCTTCTTTGTTTTCTACAACACCGTTAACAAGCACCATAGAATACTTCTTAACATAGTTTCTGGCACTTGCTGCCCCCAGCTCCTTATGCTGGTCCAAAGCCTTGTCTACCGCAGCCTCCGGATGCAGCTCCTCGTGCTCATCTAAAGCTGCGTCAACAGCCTTTTCTACCTCATTACCGGTAAAGTCTATTTGGAATAACGCCTGTAAGGCAACCTCTCTTGCAAGTCTACGAATCATTTGCACACTCTCCTTGTATAAAAAATTTTAATAAATATCTTGTATGATGATGTATTCAGATTAGGCAGATGGTGCCTTATCTTTTGCCGCCACCGCCGTTATCTGTGATAGCCGGGAGGCAACAACCTATCCAACCACTCCAGCAAATCCTCTTTCTTATCCAGCTTGTTGCCGATAAAAAAGCCCAAGCCTATGCAGATCATCAGAAACAGTGCCTGAAAAAATCCCAGCCACAGCACAACCACGCCAATAAACAGGCCAAACACCGAGCAAAGCAGACGGCCGCGATAATTATTCCAGATATCATTAAGAATATCGTTAAACATAGCTTCTGCCTCCTATTCTTCCTTTGCTTTAATCTGTTTGAAGAACAGCTCTATTTCCTTAACCTCAATGCCAGTAACCTTTTTGATGGTTTCACGGACGTTGGTCTTAATCTCACCGGAGGTTTCCGGAATATTTATGCCGGGTTCAATCGAAGCATTAATGCGTACATCAATGCATTGATCCTCCAACTTCACAATAACCTTTACATGATGGATGCCGTATATTTCCTGCGACAGAACAGCAATATAATCCTCTAATGCGCCCTTGCCTACAAGCACCTTGCCCTTATCGCTGTCACTCAGCTTCAGCGAGCTTACGCCCGTCAGTCCCAGGCCGGTGATCAGCAGGCGTACGCTCACCAGCAGCATAATCACACCGCCGACAGCATAAACCCAGTTGCCCGGGATATGGCTGATAAACGCTACCATACCTGTATCAGAGAAAACGCCCAGGCTGCACAGCAGCGTCAGCACTGAAGCTACCGTCATCAATATCGTATACAGCGTCAGGATAATTCTATCCGCAATACCCATAACAGTTAATCCTCCTCTAAAAACTTCCTATGCTTTTCATCCATGTCTTCCTCCGGCGGCAGCTCAAAATCATGGTTATCATGGAGATTAACCAACTGCTGCTCAAAGGAATTGGCCTCCGTTGCTTCCGCACGCTTAGCCTGCGCCTGCAAAATCTCTGCCATATCTACATCAGATGAGCTTTCCTTTTCCAGCTCGCTTTCACGCCTCTTGGCCACGCCTTCGACATTGACATCGACAAACTGCACCTCGTAACCGGTCATAGCCTCAATGGCATCTTTAACCTTTTCCTGCACCTCCAAAGCAATCTCCGGAATGCAGCAGCCGTATTCAATAACAATATACACACTGGCATTTACCGTCTTGCCTTCAAAATGCAAATGTACGCCCTTAGAAGCGTTCTCCTTGCCCAAGAAGCGGTTAATGCCATCTGTCAGGCCACCGCTCATGCCTACAACTCCCGGCACCTCCTGCGCCGCCAGGCTGGCAACGATACAGATAACCTCGTCGGCAATACGTATATCACCATATTCTTCCTTGTCCTGTGTTTCCGCTGCTTCGGCAGCAGCTTCAGCGGCTTCTGCAGCCTTGGCCCTGATAGTGTCCTTTATATTTTTTTCTTCCATATCCGGCACCTCCTGCTCGCTTACGTGCCGGCAAAAGCGCGACAGCGTAATGAAGACAGTTATACATTATTATCTTCTTATTATAACACATTTTATACAATCCGTATGCATAAAATGTATAAAAAATAAGTGCTAAAAATGTATATGATAAGATTCTGTTTTTTCAATCGCTGTATCTGAACAAGGCAGGCCAAACAGAGAAATTAGCTCCTTATACGCAATATAAAACACCCTAGGCACTGCCAACGGCAATACGCAGGGTGTTTTCATTTGCTTATACAAAGCTTATGCAAAATCCTTGTAGATACCTTCCTCACGGCGTCTGGTTGCCGTTTTGGAAACGTAGGTACCATGAACAATATTGGTAAGCTTCTTCTTCGCTAAAATCTTTTGGATGTAATCAAGATGCGGGCAAGGCGGCTTATGCGAATTATCCGATACCATGCAGGTAGAAAGATGCACGCAAATCTCTTGTCCATCCTCTTTAAAGCGGCGCAGACGCTTCGCCAGGTTCTCCAGCTTAACCGTCAGCGCACCGCCGGAGCAGCCACCGCAGGTGAAGCTCATGTAATGCGTATCCTCTGGATAACCGGCAAACTTACCCTCGCGACTGTAAAAAGCGTGCGTACAGTTGTAGCCGCAACAACGCTGCTGCACCGTATCACACTGGATAATTACTACTAGCTTGCTCATTTTATCATGCCTGCTGCTTTTAAAGCTGCATCAAGCTTAGCCTCAGCGGCAGCGCTGATAGGAGTCAGCGGCAGACGCGGAGCACCTGCTTCAATACCGGTAACCTTGGTAACGGCAGCCTTAATAGGAATCGGGTTGCTTTCTATGAACATAGCCTTAGCCAGCGGTACCATAACCTTGTTGAGGTCAGCGGCATCCTTAACGCGACCTTCGCTGTAAGCCTGCATCAATTGCTGCAGCAGGTTGCCGTTAACATTGGCCAGAACGGAAATCAGACCGCAGGCACCAACGGACATGAACGGCAGAATCAGGCCGTCATCACCGCTGTAAATGGAGAAATCTTCCGGCAGTACACGATACAGCTCTGCAGTCTGTGCTACATTGCCTGCTGCCTCTTTGATAGCCACAATGTTGCTGAAATCTGCTGCCAGACGTGCAACAGTTTCCGGAGCAATGTTGCCACCGGTACGTCCCGGAACATTATAAACGATAATCGGCAGCTTAGTAGCCTTTGCTACGGCTGCAAAATGCTGGTAATAGCCTTCCTGAGTCGGTTTGTTGTAGTACGGTCCGACTACGAGCACGCCGTCTACACCGCAGGCTTCCATTTTCTTAACCAAATCAATAGTGCTGGCAGTACAGTTGGTGCCTGCACCGGCAACAATCTTGGCACGGCCGTTGACACGAGCAACGATGGTCTGCATGAATTTAATTTTTTCATCCATGTCCATGGTTGCAGCTTCACCGGTAGAGCCTTCTACTACCAGGCCGTCACTGCCGTTAGCCAGCAGCCAGTCAGCAAAATCTGCACCGGCTGCATAATTAACGCTGCCATCAGCGTTGAACGGCGTAACCATTGCCGTTAATAATCTGCCAAAATACGGTTTTTTCATTGTAATTCCACCTCTTAAAACTAATAGAAACTAAAATTCTCTATGATATATTGCTTATTATCTAAATGATTTTATATTTTTTACGACGTACTTCACGTACGTCGAGGAGACATAACAACGCAGGCGGTGCTTTATTTCCTCTTTACCCTAACAGGCTGTGGAGAAAGTGCCGGATGCTAGGCGCGTTGACGACGGCGTACTAACAGTACGTCGAGGAAACACAACAACGCAGACGGTGCTTTATACACAGACTATAACTTGAAGGCCTCGTGGAGCGCCTTCACCGCCTCCACCAAATGCTCCTCTTTAACAATCGCGGAAATCGTAGTATCGCTGTCCACAGTCTGCAGAATAGCAATATTATGGCTGGCAAGCGCACTTACAAAGGTAGCCATAATGCCAGGCACACCACGCATAGCGCTGCCGACAACGGAAACCTTGCCGCAGCCTTCGTTCAGCGTATATTTAAAGCCGCTTTCATTAAGCACCTTGCAGGTGTGCTCTACGTCCGGAGAGAATACTGCAAACATTGCTTCCTTCTCCGACAGGTTCAGGCAGCCTACGCTGATGCCTGCATCCGCCAAATCTTCGAACAGATTACGGCCTGCAGTAATATCCTGCGGGTTCAGGTCAATGCGGAATTGTGCCAGATCATTAAGATGAGCTACACCGCTGGCGCAGGATTCGTTAATCGCAATTTCGCCACCGTTACCCTGACCGATGCGTTCGCTGGTAATCAGAGTGCCTGGAGCATCGCTGAAGGTGGATTTAACATACATGGGAATATTGCTGCCCATGGCAATTTCAACGGCACGCGGATGAATAACCTTAGCACCGTTCTGCGCCATCTGGCAAACCTCAGCATAGGAAATCTGCTGCAGAATATTAGCCTTCTCGACAATACGCGGGTCAGCAGTCATGATGCCCTCAACGTCTGTATAGATTTCCACAAAATCAGCCTTGAGTGCAGCGCCCAGTGCAGCAGCAGAAGTGTCGCTGCCGCCGCGACCCAAGGTCGTAAATTTATAGTTATTTTCCGTCATACCCTGGAAGCCGCAGACAACCGGAATGATGCCTGCCTCCAACAAACGGATAAGACTGGAAGTATTGATATTTTTGATACGTGCTGCCCCAAACTGGGAATCGGTAATGATACCTGCCTGGCCGCCGGTAAGCGCCATAGCGTTAATGCCGAATTTTTGCAGGGTTGCCGCCATTACGCAGGAGGAAATGATTTCGCCGCAGCACATCATCATATCCATCTCACGCACATTAACGGAAAGGTTAACGTCCTTCAGTGCGCCGATAAGCGTATCGGTTGCGTAGGGAGCGCCCTTGCGTCCCATAGCTGAAACTACGACTACCGGGGAGTAACCGTTGCGGATAGCCTGCTGTACCTTGTTTTTAACTGCAACGCGGGCTTCCTCACTCGCGACGGAGGTGCCGCCGAATTTCTGCACAATGATTTTCATGTAAATTGCTCCTCATCTGTTTAAATTAAAATGCAAAATGTACCGGATGCCGGAAAGGCTGCGGCGTACAAGCTGTACGCCGTTTAGTCTTTACACCGCAGAGGTGCATTATTATTTTTCTAACCAGCCGTTTTTAATCATAACCTCAGCAATCTGCAGCGTGTTCAGCGCAGCGCCCTTGCGGATCTGGTCGCCTACTACCCACAGGTTAAAGGTGTTCGGATTGGACTCATCGCGGCGCAGACGGCCAACGAAGCAGTCATATTTTTCCGAGGTATATAAAGGCATCGGATAAATCTGATTGGACGGATCATCCATCATCTGAATTCCGGGGAAAGCGTTAATTGCAGCTGCCATATCCTTCAGCTCCAAATCATGCTCAAACTCAATGTTTACCGATTCGCTGTGGCTGCGGTATACAGGCACACGCACGGTAGTAGCAGTGATGCGCATTTCGTCATCATGCATAATTTTTCTGGTTTCGTTGATCATCTTCATCTCTTCTTTGGTGTAAAGATTATCAAGGAAAACATCAATCTGCGGAATCAGGTTAAACGCAATCGGATAATGCTTCGGCAGGCTTGCGGACGGAAGAATGTGTGCCTCCATCTCACGGCCCTCGCTGTAAGCCTTGGTCTGATCGGTGAGCTCGTCAATGCCCTCCTTACCGGCGCCGGAAACAGCCTGATAGGTAGAAACGACGATACGTTTAATGCGTGCCAGGTCATACAGCGGCTTCAATGCCATAACCATAATAATGGTAGAGCAGTTAGGGTTGGCAATAATGCCCTTGTGCTTCAGGATGTCCTCGGGGTTAACCTCCGGCACAACCAGCGGCACTTCGGGGTCCATACGGAAGGTGCTGGAGTTATCAATAACAACGGCACCGGCTTTCACAGCGTAAGGAGCAAATTCCTTGGAAACGCTACCGCCTGCGAACAAAGCAATATCAATGCCCTCGAAGGAGTCCTTGGTGGCCTCCTGCACAGTATATGTTTTGCCCATAAATTCAATCTGCTTGCCTGCGCTGCGCTTGGAAGCCAGCAGACGCAGTTCTGCAAATGGGAAGTTTCTTTCTTCAATAAGCTTCAGAAATTCAGTACCAACAGCACCGGTAGCGCCTAAAATAGCAACGTTATACTTTTTCATAAAATTCTCCCCCTCACTATTTAGAGTAATTTATCTAAGCCGTATACCAGGCCTACTTGATCAACAATTTTGCGGCAGCCAAGCGCAACGCCCGGCATGTAGCATTCGCGGTTAATCGGGTCGGTGCTGATTTTCAAAGTTTCGCCCTGACCACCGAAGATAACTTCCTGGGAAGCAACGTAACCCGGCAAGCGGACACTGTGAATCTTCATGCCCTCGTAATCCGCACCGCGCGCACCTGCCATGGTTTCCTTTTCATCAGGATTACCCTGATGCATAGCCTTGCGCACCTCAGCAATTTTTTGTGCGGTGATAATTGCAGTACCGCTGGGAGCATCCAGCTTGTTATCGTGATGCTTCTCGATAATTTCCACATGCGGGAAATATTTGGCAGCCTCACACGCCAGCTTCATCATAACAACTGCACCAAGCGCAAAGTTCGGAGCAATCAGCAGGCTGGTGTTGTGCTTGCGTGCCAGCTCATCAACCTCTTTTAAATCTGCATCGCTGAAGCCTGTAGTGCCTACTACAGCATGCACGCCAAGCGGCAGCATTTTGCGCAGGTTACCCATAACAACATCAGGACGGGTGAAGTCAACAACAACGTCCGGTTTGGCAGCCTCAATCGCAGCAACCAGGTCAGTAGTTACCTTAACGCCGTCACCCAGAGGCACGGTGCCTTCCTTAATATCTACAGCACCGACAAGCTCCAAATCAGCTTCGCTATATACCTTTTTACATACCTCGCTGCCCATGCGGCCCAGCGCGCCATTTACCAAAACACGAATCATGTCGTTCACTCCTTAATCATAAAAATAACCGTTGAGATATTTCCTTTGGATTCTATCTCAACGGTTAGCATGCTAAATAATATTCACACCCATAGCCGAGATAGCCCTCCGCTGCAAATGCAGCGACAGTCCGGCAGCTTTCACTGACGGCCCAGCACAACGACACGGCTGCCATTGCACTTCGGCGTTAGCCCTTTTGTGATGCTTCTCAGCTCCCGCTCCACAACCTACTCATGCTTTCCGCGCCTCTATCTTAATGGTTTGCTATTAGAAAAATTATATTACTGTTACTGCTATTTGTCAACGAGGAAATTTATTAGCATCTTCTTATAACAGCAAGTGTAAAGATTTTACAAAAAGAGTATACACATAGGCACAAGCAAACTATCAGCGTGAATTATTCCATATTCGGTTGTGGTTTTATCTATCAAGTACAATATCCATCAGGCTCTTGTAATCCTTTACCTGACCGTAATGCACTTCGCCATTGGAAAGTTTTTCAAAAAGCTTTTCGGCACATTTAATTTTTGCTTGCTCCATAGATTTCAGCTCCATACTTTCATTAGTTCCTTTGGTTTCAGCAATGAAATATACGTACTTAATCTTTCCCTCTTTAAAAGCAATTGCCCAGTCAGGCGAATATTTGCCTACAGGTGTCGGAATGTAAAAGCCTCGCGGAAGCTTTGCATATACTGCGACTTCATCTGCTTTATCCAGATTTTCAACGAATTTACGCTCCACACTCTGCTCTGCCGTACCATCAGTAACAACATAATCAGTTACGGCATGCAACGCAGGAAATACCTTAGACAAAGCTACACGATGACATTCCGCTGTAAAGATTTCTTTGTCAAAAACTTCATTTTTTGTATTGTAGGTAACGCCTTCTACAATCAGGCCGGCCTTCTGTTCGTTAATCAGACGTGCAACCTTGCTGATAAACTCTTCCGGATTATCACGGAATTTCCTGTACTTCATCATATTGATTCTGCTCAAAATAGCAGCAACAGTGCGACGTGTTAAAGAAGTCCGTTGCGTCAGCTCGTGCAGCAAATCATACTTCAAGCTGCTGTCATGAGCATTTTCCAATACATTTGTAGTATGTGAAGGTGCTACAAAGCTGGTTTTTTGCTCTAATTCATGCGCCTGCATATTATTTTTCTGATATCCGACGCTCAATGTATAAAGTGTCTGAGTAACCTGCAGCTTGGCATCAATCGCTGCCACAGCCTTATCAATCAGCACATTACTGTCAATCTTTACGGTATAAGCACACTTACGGTTGATGCGCTTCCACAGCTCCTGGAATTCCTGCTTTTCAAAATTCTTATTGTTGAGCTTGTTTTCAACGGTTGTCTGATTACCGTTAGTAATCATATCCTTAAGCGAATCTTTATCATACAGGCTCTTAATCAGCACATGTACAGCAGGCTCAATATCCTTAAGCTTATCCTGCACAGGCTCCAAAGTACCGTTGGCGGCATCCTGCTTATATTTTTCGGTGATTCTGTTATCATCGTCAAGATAATCATGTCTATCAAGATATTTCACTATCTGACGTGCCTGCTCGCCTTCAATTTTATAAGTTTCATCGCCAACCTTTACTACTCTGCCGAAGAAGTACTCTATAGATACCTTTTCAGGACGTTCATACAAAGCTTTTTTGATTTCATCCTGCAGGCTGTCGACAAAATCGGCATAGCTTTCGCTGGCAATAACCGTCAGTTTATTGACCACATGTACATTTGCTCCGCAAACGCTTTCATCCATGCGCTCACCCTGCTGATTGACGCAGATACGCATGCCACGGCCGACTTCTTGTCGCTTGTTAACATTGCTGTTGGACTGCTTCAAGGTACAGATTTGGAAAACATTGGGGTTATCCCAGCCTTCACGCAATGCGGAGTGAGAGAAAATAAAACGCACAGGATTATTAAAGCTTAACAGTGCTTCCTTGTTGCGCATAATCAAATCATAGGCGGATTCATCGTTAGAAGTATCCTTGCCACGTTCACATTTACTGTCAACGCTATGGCCTTTTTTATCTATGCTGAAGTAGCCTGTATGAACTGCACTTACATCCGCAGCCATATTTCTCAGATATTCTCCGTAAGGTGTTTGATAAAGCTCCTGCATCCTATCTCTGAATATTTTCTGATATTCTTCTTCAAATATTTTGCCATATTCGCCTAGCTTTTGTGTGCCATCTTCGTCATATTGTCTGTACTTGGCAACCTCATCAATAAAAAATAGCGATAAGGTTTTGATGCCTTGCGTAAAAAGCTGCTCTTCCTTTTCAAAGTGAGATTTTATAGTTTCACGAATCTGTACACGACGCAAATCAGACATTTCCTGACTGTTGTTAGCAACTTCACCGCCATGTAATTCTTCTCCGTTGGTAAATCTTACGCAACCTGTATCGTTGGCATCAATGTCACTGATTTTGTAGCCTTCGTACTGCAGCATGCCGTTAGAAAGCTCGTACAGATTATCTCCGTAAGCACAATTGCGTAAAACACGCTTAACAGTACCGCTTTTCAGCTGCTGTTCAAATTCCAGCTTTACCATAGGAGACTTATTTTTGGACGTTACAAAGCTGTCGCAGTAAAGGTAACCGTCAATACCTTTGAGATTTACAACCTCGATACCCTTAACCTCTATCTTTTTGACCAGCTTATGATTATAGGCATCTATTGCATCTAAACGGTATACTTCATTATGCTCCTGTTTATGCGTAGCAGAATAATTGACGCTGAAAAGCGGATTGAAACGCTTCATTGCTTTTTGTGTAGCAGGACCATTCAGCTTCTGCGGTTCATCAAGAATCAAAATAGGATTAGTTTTGGCAATAACATCAATAGGCTTGCGTGAACCGAATTCATCACGTTCACTGTAAATAATCAACGCACCCTTATCACCGCCACGGCCTTCCTTATTCTTCTCCTCATTCAAGGACTTGGCAAAGGCTTGATTATTAATAATCATTACATTGATTTCGTTGCTTTTGGCAAAATCATCAATCTTCGTCAGGTTTTTGCTGTCATAAATGAAATAACGCGCTTTCTTGCCATACTGGCTCATGAAGTGCTCTTCCATAGTTTCCAGGCTTTTCTTGACACCTTCACGGATTGCGACCGAAGGGACGATGATAATAAATTTGTTCCAGCCATATTGCTTATTCAGTTCAAACATGGTCTTGATATAGACATAGGTTTTGCCTGTACCTGTTTCCATTTCGATATCAAGACTGCACTTACCCTGACCTTCTATAAGCTCCTTCGACGGAGTTATATTATTATTGCCTTGAATAAGCTTGATATTCTCCAAGAGCTGCACCTTGTCCAATTTAATAGGCGCATTGGCATAACCGAGAATTATATCCTGCTTGGCTTCCTGTTCGTCAAGTTCCTGCTGAAACAAGTTATAACCATTGCTATTCTTTGCTTTTTTTATTTTCACCGGCACAAGTCTGCCCGGATCAAAAAAGTAACTGGTATCCTGCGCAGGACGCACCTGTCCCTTGAACACGTCAACCACTGCATTGACAGCATCCGTCTGGTACTGCTGAATTTTAAAACTGAACTTCATTACAGCACCCTCCTCACTGTTTGCGGACTATAGGTGTTGAAAATCTGCTCAAAGTTAATTGCTACGCTGTCATCAGCCTGCGAGCTGTCACGCATAACAAAATAGCTCGGCATTTCTTTGGCAATGGCAGTAATAACCTCATCCGTCACGTTCTTATCAAAGCATGCCATTAAATGACCTTGCGCCACGTTGTAGACAGTTTTGCCGGCAATGCTTATCTTTTCGATTTTGCTGGAAAGCGGTGTATCCAGCTTCAGCATAGCATCAAACAGCAAATCCTCATCGCTGCGGTCTTTTTTGATATTGTCAATAAACAGGCTTTGTTGTTTATCCATGTATTCCTTCGGCGTGAAGTACACGTCCTCCATGTTACTACTGTCGCATTTCAGCACGCGGAAGCCGATGTCCAAGTCCTGCGTTGTCAGTGGGTTTTCTTCTTTTATTTTTTTGCCTGCACGACGGATGCGCTCCTTGCCGATTTCGCAGATATTTTTGTAGCCTGCTTTGTAGGCTTCGCTGTTTTCAGCGCACACTTCCGGTAATTGCACCATGATGAACTTACGCTTACCGCCATCTTCGGCATTAAGCTGCATGACTGCGTGAGCGGTGGTAGCAGAGCCGGAGAAGAAGTCGATGATTAGAGAATCCTTATCAAATTTAACAATCATCTTTAAACATCTAATAATAAGATTTATATTTTTAGGATTATCAAAAGTTTTATCTCCCATTAAATTAATCAACATTTTTGTTGCTGATGAAGTTAAAAAATCATCATCCCACCACGTCGTTACAGTTTTTCTAGATTTACTAGCTTGACTTAAATAATATTTTTGTTGTAATCCATTTGTTGTACGAACTATTAATCCTTCATCGTATTTTTTCTGCATAGTTTCCTTAGAATATCTCCAATATCCAGTTACACCCAAAAAATTATAATGAGGATTCCCTTTTTTAGCACCGCCTGGTCCATCAACAGGAGTTAATTTATATTTTCCTTTTTCATCTTCTAAATTGAAACCTTCTAATACTGGATCTTCTCCGATTAATTTATGATTTCTAAACACAGATACAATGTTCTTACAATAAAATAATAGATGATTATGATTTTCTGAAATTATCCTATCATTAGAAACAGAAGCTCTATGTTTATGGCAAATCGAAGCAATAAAATTGCTCTCCCCAAAAATTTCATTACAACATTTTATCAAATTAGATTCTTCATCGTCACCTATACTGATAAAAATAACTCCATCATCACTCAGCAAATCCTTTGCCAGCTTTAATCTCGGATATATCATATTCAGCCAATCAGTATGAAAACGACCGTTGCTTTCCGTATTAACTACAAGACGATTGCCTTCATCATCTAACTGACCACTATTCACTATATACTCTTCACTATTCTGCTTGAAATCATCCTCATATACAAAGTCATTACCTGTATTGTACGGGGGATCAATATAAATCATCTTCACCTTCCCCAAATACGTTTCCTGCAGCAGCTTCAGCACTTCCAGATTATCGCCTTCAATATAAAGGTTTTCTGTATTATCAAAGTCCACGCTTTCTTCTCTGCAAGGGCGCAAGGTTTTGTTAATTGGCGCATTGGCAGCCAGAATTGCTTTGCGCTTATCCGGCCAGGTAAACTGGTAGCGTTCCTGCAAGCCATCTACAACATGGTCACTAAGCTCCTGTTTCAGCATATCAAAATCAATGGCATGCTCCAGCTTGCCTTCACTATTGATTCTTTCGGTAACGCAATTAGGGAATAGCTCCCTTATCTTGGCTACGTTTGCTGCAACCTTATCCATAGATTGCATGTTGAGATGTTCCATCATTGTAAATCCTCCAGTTCTTTTTTCAGCTTGTTTATTGCTTCACGCAAGGTCAGTTTTTTGCGTGCCTGCTTTTCCGCAAACATTTTCTTCGTCAGCACTGCTATCTGTGCTTCTGTTTCTGCCCGCCTGCCGGCATTGGCAATCACGGAAGCAGGTGTAAGCCCTGCACGTGGCGTTAATTGCGCCACCTGCAGAGCTAAGTGCTCCCAAATATCGTTTAAGCTTGTGCCTTGCAAATTCACCTTCTGCTCAGCCACAGGCATAAATTCATTGAGCAATATTCTGTTATCGAAATACAGTGCCAGCTGCAGCTTATCTTCATAGCAAAGCGCCAATAGCAAGCGCTGGTCAATCAGCCTGCACAGCCTTTGCAAAAGCCTTTCCGCACAGCCCTCCTGCTTCAGCTGTACCGCCAAAACAAAAACTGTTTTTTCCTGCTCCTGCTTTTGCAAGGCAGGTATTGTGCGTAAGGAAATTTCGTTGACGATGGTCATCTGCCTGATGGCTGCGTCAAACTCCTTCTGCTCCGCTGTATTCAGTTCAAACTTGCTGTATAAGTCACGTTTGGGAATAATTTTTTTTACTTCTGTAGTCTGCGGTAAGCCTAACATTACTGCTCACCTCGCACAACGAGGAAGCAAATCAGCTCAAAATCATCCAGTCCTTTAATACTGTTATCAAAGAAGCTGATTTCCTCACCGCTCAGGAAGCTGTCCACATCGTCAGCGTCCTTCACGTTGATTATGGAAGCAATAGCATCCTCCAAAAGCTGGGAATAAACACCCATACTTCTGCCGTCATTCGTCGCCTTGTTGAAATCGCTGCACACGTCTGTTAAAGGCTTATCCTTGCCACGGCAGGTAAAGCGCAGCTTGTCCAGCAGCTTTTTCGGTGCCAGATGGTTGCAGATAATTTCGCCATCCTCGCCAATATATACGGCGTAAAACGGATGCAGAAGATTTTTTCTGTCTATATTTATGTTATCCGTGCAGTTTTTCAGTACGTAAATTACACCAGGAGGGCATTCCTCGCTTGCAGGCACAACGGCATGCAGGCCGAAGGGTGTTTTATCCAGCTTGCCATGCGTCTTTATATATTCCAGTAAATCAAGGCGGAACTCGTTTAAGCCTAAATCCATAATGGAAATACCCGTACTCATATCCTCAATATCGACAACTTCCTTTTGTAGCTGCTGAAGCTGCTGCTTGCGATACTGCAAGTCGAGCTTTTCATTATTGCTCAGCAGATTATCGTCCGCGGTAGCAGTCAAATCAACTGCCTTCATACGACTTTCTACACGGCTTTTCAAATCTATGTATTCATCTAAATCAACATCAGGCCAAAAATTGACCAGTTGAATATAAGCGTTCTTGCTGCCGATACGGTCAATACGGCCGAAGCGCTGGACGATACGCACCGGATTCCAATGAATATCATAATTCACAAGAAAATCACAATCCTGCAAATTCTGACCTTCGGAAATACAATCAGTAGCAATCAAAATATCTATATCGTTTTTATCCTCAGGGAAAATCAGCTTCTTATCCTTCGCCAATGGTGCAAAACAGGTCAGTACAGTATTCAAATCACACCTAAGCTTCGGTATCGTGCATCTGCCATCCACCGAGCCTGTAACCATCGCTGTATGCAAGCCAAACTGCTCCTGCACATGCTTGCTGACATGCTCATAAAGATAAGCAGCAGTATCGGCAAAGGCAGTAAACACAATAATTTTCTTGTTATCTGCATTCAAGGGATGCTGAATTTTATCGTCTATAAGCTCTAGCAGTTCCTGCAGCTTATTATCCTGCTCAGGCGTTATCCCCTGCACCATCCCAAGCAGCTCATCCAAACACTCCTTGTCATGCTGCAAGCTATGCCCCCATCTCACAATATCCATGTCAGCCAGCTCAATAGGCACTTTTTTGCCCACAACAAAGCTTTCCTCTTCCATATCAAAATCGGCGCCGCTGAAATCAGTACCGGTATCCACCTGCGCATTAGCAAGCCTGTGCTGTGTGAAGCTGTCTATCTTTTGCAATGCTGTGCAAATACTAGCCCGCACTCTTTCCACAGTCAGCCTGAACGAATACACGGAGCTTTCCATGCGCTTCAAAATATTTATCGCCATCAGTCGACGAATACCACGCTCACGGTTCGCCTGTGTAAAGCCAGTATTGACCTTATTATCATCAAAAAGCTCTGCATATTTCGGCAAACGGCTATGCAAAATAAATTCCGTAGGAGTATATATAGACAGCTCCAGCTCATCAAGCTTCGAAAATATTTCTTTATAATTTACCGCGCCATTCTTAACCAATGCAGGGCGAAAGGATAGCGGCGTTTTGCGTTCAGGAAAGCTGCCAATAGCCTTTGTATCATAATATCTGGTAATATGCTTGCGTGAACGTGCAATAGTCACAGAATCAAGCAAATTGAAAAAATCATAGCTGAGGTTTTCCAGCAAATTCTGCACTGTGCGTTCTGCCGGAGGCAGCTTCGACCAATGATTATAGGCAGCCTGCGCATTACGGAAAATATCATCTATAGAGTTTTTGGTGTTCAGCTTATCATTAATTTTGCTGCTATCACCTTCATAGGCCAATTGCAGCTGATTCTTCAAATCGTTAAAGCGATTATTAACGGGAGTAGCAGAAAGCATCAACACCTTTGTCTGCACGCCCTCACGAATAACCTTGTTCATCAGCACCGTATAGCGATTCTCTTTATCTTCGCCATCAAAGGCACCACCATTACGGAAATTATGCGATTCATCAATAACTACAAGGTCATAGTTACTCCAATTTATCCTGCTTAAATCAATATCACCGCTATAACCGCGCTTGCGCAGCAGGTCTGAATGATATAAGACATCATAGCGCAGTCTGTCGCTGGCAATAGGGTTGTTTTTATAGTTAGCGCGATACGTATTCCAGTTGTCTGCCAGCTTTTTCGGACATAATACAAGTACATTCTTGTTGCGTCCTTCATAATATTTAATAACAGCTAATGCAGTAAAGGTTTTGCCCAAACCAACACTGTCAGCTAAAATGCAGCCATTATATTTTTCCAGCTTATTAATAATGCCTAACGCAGCATCACGTTGAAAATTAAAGAGCATATTCCAGATTTTGCTGTTCTTAAAGCCTGTACGCTCATTCGGCAGCTCATCCTCACTGATATCCGTAAGAAATTCATGGAAAATATTATACAGCGTCACGAAATAAATAAACTCAGGCGCATTCTCATTATAAGCCGAGCTTATACTGCTTATAACATTGTTGGTTACGTCCTTTAACTCTTCTTCGTTCTGCCAGAGCTTGGCAAATTGCTCTATGAATGCCTGCGACGCAGGACTTTCTAGCTTTAATATGTTCACGCCCATATTGTTTCCCTGCTCACAGCCTAAATCAACAGTCGTGAAGCTATTAACGGTATAATACGCTATATCGTTCAATACAATAAACCTATCTGTAATTTCCTTATTACCAACATTGGATTTAAAGGTAACCTTCTTCTTAATCCACTCAGCACATTCCTTGGCAATAGCCTTTTGATTTAATTCGTTGCGCAGCTTTACCTCAAATTCCGTGCCATAAATACGACGCTCACGATTTATTTTAGGAATATAAAATTCACGTTTTTCCTTCTTGCTATTCTCTTTTTGAATAAAAGTAGGGTCAGTGAAAATAAAACGTAATTCTTCAATCTCGCTCAGCTCCTTACGCAAAGCCTCGAAGGCATACATAGAAAAATCTGCTGCCACAATAGACAGCATACTGCCCTTCTGCAATTCTAAGGCCAAATCATCTTTTAGCGTTTCATTTACGTTTCTAATAACCTTCATTTTCTCAAGTCAGCTCCGTTAATTGTTCATGTATCAAAAATTTGTTAATAACTCATTATAATGATACACTGTTGTCCCCCCCGTCAAGCAAAAGCACACATCGAGTGTGTTTTGCCTGACGTATTAGCAAGCTAATACTTTCCTGTTTTGATTTTAGCGCAATTTGCGCTAAATAGCAAGTTGAAGTGCCATCTCTTTCTATAATGTTATTGGGTGATAACAATGTATCAGCGTATTCGCGACTTACGTGAGGACAAGGATATGACGCAAACACAAATGGCTGAAATCCTTAACTGCTCACAAAGAGTCTACAGCAACTATGAAAAAGGCGAACGGGATATACCGACAGATATACTCATTGCCTTGGCTAAATTTCATAACACATCCACGGATTACATTTTAGGCTTAACAAACAAAAAATAAGGATTCACTTCGCAAGTAAATCGGAAGTAAATCCTTATTTTTATTATAACGATGAATTCTATTACGAGAAATGTGCATTTTCTCCCTTTTCTCGTAACAGAATTGCTTATTCCAGAAAAAAGCTTAAATTTTTTTCACATTCTGTCAAAATATGCCATTGCGCTTGCAAAAAAATATTTATAGAAATTCAAAGAAAAATCACGCAAGCACAGTAAACTGCTTACGTGATTGATTCAAAATATTATATTGCATACTAAAAATTAAAGATCTACTTTTCTGAGCAGGAAATCAATGAGATTATAATGGATAATGCCATTTCTTGAAATGGTATGCTTATCCAAAGTTATAACATATTTGGGATAATTATCAGCAATTTTTTCATATGCTCCAAACTCTCGCTCTATCGTTTTTTCATCAGTTAAAAGATACGCTGCCTGAATATAAATAATCTTACCATTCAATTCTGCGATAAAGTCAATCTCACCCTTCCAGGTTTTACCTACATAGACCTTATAGCCACGCGAAATCAGCTCATTATAGCAAATTGTTTCAATAATATAGTTATACTCGTCCTTAATTCTGTTTTTCTTCAAATGCAGAAAGCCAAGGTCGCAAACATAATACTTCTCTTCAAATGCAAGCGCCTTCTTGCCACGAATATCATAACGCGAAACCTTATCGCAAACACAGGCATCAACAATGCAGCGCAGATAATCATACACAACAGGTGCAGAAACCTTATGCCCATTACTTGAAAGCGTACCGGCAATAGCATTACCGGAAACAGTCAGTGAAGAGTTACCTACAATATAATCAAGTACCTTTTCCAGAACCAGCGGCGAATTTATTTTGTTACGCATGACTATATCCTTCAGCACAACCGCATCATATATATTATTTAAAATAACCTCTTTGGTTTCCTTATTGGCAGCGCCACATACCAAAGGCAAGCCACCATAAGTCATGTATTCCTCCAACAGAGTTTCATAATCCGGCGCAGAGATATCTTTGTATTGACAGAACTCCATAAAATTGAACGGTAATACGCGCAAAGATACAGTCCTGCCACTTAAATGCGTAGCTAATTCTCCCGAAAGCAGTTTAGAATTAGAACCGGTAATAAAGATACTCACATTATGAGTTGCCCGAAAAGAATTTACCACAAGCTCAAAATTATTTACATTTTGAATTTCATCGAAAAACAGATAATATTTACTTTCATCAACAATTTTTTGCTCAACATATTCATAAAAAGCATCTGCATCTGTCAGCTTATGATACTTATAATCTTCAAAATTTATGTAAACGATATGCGAATCCTCGATACCATTTTCCTTTATTTCAGCAATAACCTGACGCAAAATAGTAGATTTACCGCAACGTCTGATGCCGGTAATAACCTTTACCAGCTCCGAATCATAAAACGGGCGCAAACGTTCCAGATACTGTGTTCTGATAACCATAACCCTGCTCCTTTCCGCTTTGTCAGCACATTTTCCTTTATTATATTCTAACACAACCCACTCCCCTCCGCAACAGTGTTAATTATTTTTAACACTATCGCACATTTCTTCGAGAGTATTAATTTATTTTAACACTATGAGCGATTTTTGCGTTACTGTTAATTATTTTTAATACTTTTGCACGAGTTGCTCCTCCTTAACCTAAATGCAGGCACAAAAAAGGTTCTATAATTGGAAAACTGAAATCGCAAATATAATTGGCGAAAGAGTTTCTAACGGGTTTATTGAAGGCAGTAATAATAAAATAAAAGTATTGAAGCGAATCAGCTATGGTGTGCAGAATTTCGATAGGTTTCGTAACAGAATACTGTATCTGCAATAAAATATTGTGAAAATGCATTAGGATAACTATGTCTTATTTTAGAAAAATAAAACCAGCCTCCAATATAAATATACTAGAGGCTGGTTGAATTGCAAAAATAATTATGTATTGTCTAGGTCTATGATGTTAAAGTCTTGAATACCCCAAAACTTGACATAGAACCCTTTAAGATCAATTTCAAATTAAGCTTACAGCGCTGCTTTAACCTTTGCAACCAGGTTTTCAACAGTAAAGCCGTATTTTTCCATCATTACATCGCCGGGTGCGGAAGCGCCGAAGGTGGTAATGCCCAGAACATTCTTTTCAGTGCCGGTGTAACGGCTCCAACCGTAAGGAACGCCTGCTTCAACAGCAAACTTGGTTACGCCTGCAGGCAGAACACTTTCCTTGTACTCATCGCTTTGAGCATCAAAAGCATCCCAGCAAGGCATAGATACAACGCTAACGTCAATGCCCTCTTCTGCCAGCTTAGCCTGTGCAGCCAGTGCCAGATGTACTTCACTGCCGGTACCGATCAGAACAGCCTTAGCCTCATTCTTAGCCGGGCTCAGTACATAAGCGCCTTTATGAGCGTTCTCATGGATGGTTGCTGCATAGTCATGCAGTACAGTCAGTTTTTGACGGCTCAGCAGCAGGCAGGTAGGTTTATGTTTGTTCAGGCAAGCCTGTTGCCATGCGGTAGCAGTTTCCAGAGCATCAGCCGGACGGATAACGCTTACGTTCGGAATCAGACGCAGAGCCATAGTGGTTTCAATCGGCTGATGAGTAGGACCGTCTTCGCCCAGCGCAATGCTGTCATGAGTCAGTACGAATACGGACTGAATGCCCATGAGTGCTGCCATACGGATGGTCGGACGCAGAAAGTCAGCAAATACCAGGAAGGTACCACCGAAGGGAATGAAGCCGCCATGCAGGGAAATACCGTTCAGAACGGTACCCATAGCGTGCTCGCGAACGCCAAAGTGAATGTTGCGGCCGGTTCTGTCAAGCTTGGAGAAGTAACCGCCGGTTTTCATGATAGTTTTGTTGGAAGGACCAAGGTCAGCACTGCCGCCAACCAGCTCAGGCAGCTGTGCAGCCAAAACTTGGATAATATCACCGCTTGCTTCGCGGGTAGCGTTTTTAACGGTATCCTTAAAGATTGCTTCCAGAGCACTCAGGTTAACCATGGAGTTGCCGGCAATGCGGTCTTCCAGCTCTTTAGCCAGCTCTGGATATACCATCTTATAGTCATCCATCAAAGCCTTCCAAGCAGCTTCATTTGCAGCACATCCATCCAGCTTAGCAGCAAAATGTTCTTTAACCTCAGCAGGTACATAGAACATTTCCTGCGGCCAGCCGGCTTTTTCTTTGGTAGCCGCCAATGCTTCACCACCCAGCGGCTCGCCATGGCAGGACGGGCTGTCCTGTTTCGGGCTGCCGAAGCCGATGTGAGTACGTACAATAATCAGAGAAGGATGCATAGTATCAGCCTTAGCTTCTTCGATAGCTGCCTGCATAGCGTCAACATCCTCGCTGCTTTCTACGCGCAGAACCTGCCAGCCATAAGCCCTGAAGCGGGCTTCAACATCCTCAGTGAAGGCAATATCAGTGCTGCCTTCGATAGTAATTTTGTTGTCATCATATAAGTAAATCAGTTTGCCCAAGCCAAGGGTACCTGCCAGAGAAGCAGCCTCGCAGGAAACGCCCTCCATCAGGTCGCCGTCAGAGGTCAGACCAAAGGTGTAGTGGTCAACAACCGGGAAATCAGGTTTGTTGTACTTTGCGCCCAGCATAGCTTCGGCAATAGCAAAGCCAACACCCATAGCAAAGCCATGGCCCAGAGGACCGGTAGAAACATCAACGCCCGGAGTCAGGCCGAATTCCGGATGACCCGGAGTCTTGCTGCCCCATTGGCGGAAGTTTTTCAGTTCATCCAGGGACAGGTCATAGCCTGCCAGATGCAGCATAGCATAAAGCAAAGCGCTGCCGTGACCCGGAGAAAGGATGAAACGGTCGCGGTTGAACCATTGCGGATCAGCCGGATTATAATTCATAAAGCGGTCCCAAATGGTGTACATCAAAGGAGCTGTACCCAGAGGGAAGCCAGGATGGCCGGATTTAGCCTTTTCTACCTGGTCTGCTGCCAAAAAGCGAAGGGTGTTTACACATGCCTGATCAATTTTCTGCATCGAGAAAACCTCCATTTACCAAAATTATCTAAATTAATTATATCATATTTCCCTATATTGTCTACACTTTTTCGTTAAAATTGTAAACTATTTACACTTTTAACCGAATCTCCAAGCGAAGTAATACTGTAATATTATTATTTGCCTGTGCTGCCGAAGCCGCCGCCACGGACTGCTTTTTCTATCTTATCATCATCATCCACCGTCAGGTAATTGAAAAAAATACCTTGGGCAATGCGCTCACCCTGAGGAATAGTAACAGCCTCGGTACCCATATTCATCAAAGCCACCATAATGTGACCTTCGTTATCAGCATTGTTATAATAATCGGCATCAATAATACCGACATTATTCACCAGCATCAGATGCTTCTTCACCGCCATGCTGCTGCGGATATGCAGGCCCAAGAACTCGCCTGTCTGCATATAGGCCTTCACACCGGTAGGCACCAGCACCAGCTTGCCCGGCTCCAGCACAACCTCTTCGGCAGCGCTGATATCATAACCGGCGCTGAACTGTGTCTTGCGCTCCGGCATCGGGAACTCAACATCCATATACTTGGCAACCTTTTCAAAACCACGTGTTTTCATTAGTAACTCACTCCTCCAATCTACAAAAAAGAGCTGTCACAAATGCGACAGCTCTTTTAAATTCACAAATTATTTTTGTACGCTCTTCATCAGAACAGCCTTGCGGGACAGGTTAATGCGACCCTTGTTGTCGATTTCAGTAACCTTAACAACAATTTCATCGCCAACACTTACAACATCCTCAACCTTATCTACATGCTCAGTAGACAGTTGGGAAATATGTACCAGACCTTCCTTGCCCGGCAGAATCTCAACGAAAGCACCAAAGTTCATCAGACGGGTAACCTTACCGGTATAAACCTTGCCAACCTCAGCCTCAGCAGTAATGCCCTCGATCATCTCGATAGCCTTATTAGCAGCCTCGGTATTAACAGCAGCGATAAATACGCGGCCGGTATCATCGATATCAATCTTAGCGCCGGTTTCGTCAACGATCTTCTTGATCATCTTGCCGCCGGGTCCGATAACCTTAGCAATCTTATCAGGATCTACATGGATAGTAGTAATCTTCGGAGCATATTTGGACAGCTCTTTGCGCGGTTCGCTGATGCATTCCATCATTTTGCCCATGATGAACTCACGGCCGCGTTTAGCCTGTGCCAAAGCCTGAGTGAAGATATCCTTGTTGATACCGTCAATCTTAATATCCATCTGGATAGCAGTAATACCTTTTTCGGTACCTGCAACCTTGAAGTCCATATCGCCCAGAGCATCCTCCAGACCTTGGATATCAGTCAGAATAGTGAAGTATTCGCCATCCTTAACAAGGCCCATAGCAACGCCGGCAACAGGAGCCTTAATAGGAACACCTGCATCCATCAGGGACAGGGTGCTTGCGCAAACAGAGCCCATGGAGGAGGAACCGTTGGATTCCAGAACCTCGGATACCAGACGGATTGCATACGGGAAATCCTCTTCAGAAGGAATAACCGGACGCAGAGCACGCTCAGCCAGAGCACCGTGACCGATTTCACGACGGCCGGGGCTGCGCAGCGGTTTGGTTTCGCCTACGCTGTACGGCGGGAAGTTGTAGTGATGGATATAACGCTTGGTTTCCTCAGCGCCGAGGCCATCAAGAATCTGTGCTTCACGCAACGGAGCCAGAGCCAGAACGTTCAAAATCTGAGTCTGACCACGGGTGAACAGAGAGCTGCCATGCGGACGAGCCAGCAGGCCAACCTCGCAGCTTACCGGACGTACTTCGTCTAATTGACGACCGTCAGGACGAATCTTATCTACAGAGATAGTACGGCGAACGATTTTCTTAACCAGCTTTTGGGTGATATAAGCAACGTCTTTAGCATTATCAGGATATTTCTCCAGGAATACTTCAGCGATTTCAGCTTTAACCTTAGCAACGTTTTCTTCGCGCTCCAGCTTGTTAGCATCCATCAGAGCATCTTTGAGCTTTTGAGCACCGTATTCTTCGATTTCCGCAACCATTTCTTCAGGCGGAGCGTAGAACGGAACTTCCATTTTTTCTTTGCCGATTTCAGCAACGATTTTCTCTTGGAACTCAACGAGCTGTTTGATTACGCCATGACCGAACCAGATAGCGTCCAGCATGGTTTCTTCGGAAACTTCGTTAGCACCTGCTTCTACCATCAGTATAGCGTCTTTGGTGCCGGCAACAGCCAGGTTCAGTTGGCTGATTTTAGCCTGTTCAACAGTCGGGTTGATGATGAATTCACCATCAATCAGGCCTACGCGCACACCTGCGATAGGACCTTCGAACGGAATATCGGAAATAGACAGAGCGCAGGATGCACCGATCATAGCGGGCATATCCGGAGCATTGTCGGGATCAACAGAAACAGCGGTAGCAACGATCTGTACATCGTTGTGGTAGCCTTCCGGGAACATCGGGCGAATCGGACGGTCAATCAGACGGCTGGTCAGGATAGCCTGCTCAGACGGACGGCCTTCGCGTTTAATAAAGCCGCCGGGGATTTTACCTACGGCGTACATTTTTTCTTCAAAATCAACAGTCAAAGGGAAGAAGTCTACACCCTCACGCGGGGTTTTGGTGCCGGTAACGGCAACTACTACGGCGGTATCGCCATAACGAACTAATACAGCGCCATTAGCTTGTTTTGCAATCTTGCCGGCTTCAATAGTAAGAGTTCTGCCGCCAAGATCCATGCTGTAACTATGCATATCTTATGCCTCCTATTCTTTTCACACATTGTGTACCTGCATATTATTCGCCGTCAATCAGAAAAATCCTCTATATTTTTACGGCTTTTTAAAATTTTTTTGAAAAAATTTCTACAACAGACGAAAACAGCCGGCAGCTCTGCCAAAGGCAACACTGCCGGCCGTCAGAAACACATTTTTTAAGCCTTTAAAAGCCCATAAAAAGGCGCATAATAAACAAAACTATTGCGCCCACAGCGGCAAAGACAATAAACGTCGGCAGCAAAAAGAAGATAACTGCCACAATGCCGCACAAAATCAGAAAGGTAATCAGAATGCCGCTGCCGCAGCCAAAGGTATGCACCTTAATATTCGGCGGCACCTGCTGCTGTCTTTCATTATAAGCATCAGCGCCGCTGTCATATACAGCGCCTTCCCTGGCGCTTTTGGTTTCCTCTGTGCCTGCGCTCTCGTCTATCGTCACGCCCTCAAAGGTATCGCGCTCCTCCGGACTGAGCACCTGCGCATCAATCTTGAACTGATAATGGCAGTACGGACATTCCACTGTGCCGGGAGCAACCTCGTGTCCACAAAAATCACACTTCATATTCTGGTGCCTCCTCTCACTGCAGCAGCATCAGCAACAGACCCTCTTCGTTAACATAACGCGGGTCGTGTGCCTCCAGCTGCAAGGTTTTATTTAGCATATCTATCATCTGCTTCAGCTTTACATGGTCGGTAGCACGGCACATAGCAAAAACCTGCTTTTCCGTAAAGGTATAAACATCATTCAGCTTAACAAAGCAGTACATAACAGCTGCCGTCCAATGCTCAAAATCAGCGTCTGTATTATCAGGCAAAGCATTGCCACGAAGCATAAAATCGCTCCACATGGTACGCATCAGCTGTATATCATAGGCAGAAAAAAGGCCTGTTCCTCTAAGAGATTCCAGCATTGCCGAGGTCTTGTCCTCAAGCAGCGCCGCCGGCTGATAATCACTTATCTGCGTGCTGAAATTAAAGCCCTCCATCCGCACATAGATGGCATATACAACAGAAACATGGCGCACGAACATCGGATTACGGTTGATAAACTCCTCCCAGCTCATTTCGCCGCTTTGGCGCACAGCAAACCAGTCCTTCGCCGCGCTGACAACCTCGAAAAAGCGCTTACGCGAGGTTTGCGACATCACCAGTCCGCGCAGGAAGTTCATCACCATAGTATTTTCATAAAAAATATGGCCCATGAAAATATAGCCTTCTGTGTCAATATTATCATCTACCGGCAGCATCAGGGTATATTTTTCATTGGTGAAAATATTTCTGCAGACATACATTCCCTCCTCCGTGCGTCTGTGCACATCAAAGAGAACCAGCTTTGCCTTAATCAGCTCATTCAAAATATCAACGGAGGTATCCATCTCGGAAGCGTCGCGGCAGATTACATCACGGTAATGCTGCAGCGGCGTTTTGTCATCTTCAAGCAAGCGATAGTCAAAAAGAAAATAATCCCAAAAGGTCTGTGAATATTCCTCCGTGCCCGGCTTTTCCTGAACTGTACCATTCTGAAAAATACCGCCGAAGAGAAAATCGGCCCGCTCCAAATCGCGACGGAACTGCTTCTGCGTATAGTAGCTTTGCACATCATCCAGCAGATTCTGCATTCTCTCGCCGATGTTCAAGTACACTTTCGTCGGCAAATCCGGCGTAGAATAAAGATTGTAGCGGTCATGCTCCGGCAAAAAGCTGCCATCTTTGCCGACAATCTGCAGTTTTCCGTCAACCAGCAGCTTGGCTTTGGCTTCGGCAGGCGCATTATCACGGGTAATAATGCGTTTCTTTTTCATATATGCATAAAACTCCTGCATAACATCCAGGAAATGTGCGATGTTGCTCTCCGTTGCCGGGAAGCCGGAAACATTGCGGCAGCACCAGCCTACGCAGTCAATAAAATCCTCACGCGACATATCACCGAGAAAGTTCTCGGAATTGCCAAGGTAAATACAAAGAATCGTAATATAATCCCAAATCTTGACCAGTTCGCCATCCTTGGCTCCCTGCCATGTTTTATAGCGCAGGAAATCCTCAGCACAGGCTTGCTGCAATACCGTATTCCATTCTTCATCCTGTGTATAAAATTCTTCTATCAAATCGAAAACATTAGTCATTTTTTCTCCATTCTCTGACGTATTATGGAGATATTATACCACACTTTTGTGGCTAATTTATGTTTTTTTGCGCCAACTGCGCCGCCAGATAGATATCCTGCAGCGGCACTCCCTGCTCCTGTGCCAGTTTGGCAGCACTGTCATATTCCACATAACAGCGTTCGCCGTTCTCCAGCAGGCAGCGCTTCACCGCCACATCACCGTAAGCAGTGTGCACCACATACCTGCTACGCGGCAGCACAGTGCGTTCCATGCGCGCACGACGGATACCGATGGTTGTCGTTTCCGCAAAAATCAGCGCTTCCAGCTTCGCTCTGTCCTCCTCGCGGCAGATAACAGTAAGCTCCCACGCCGGACGGCTCTTCTTCATGAACACCGGCTGATAATGAGCATCCAGCGCTCCTGCCGCCAGCAGGCGCTCCAGCGTGTAGCCTAAAAGCTCGCCGCTGCAGTCATCAATATCAGACTGCAATTGGCAGATGCAATCTGTCTGCAAAGCGTTACTGTTTACAGAGTTTTTTTTTGTGCATTATCCTCAATCAGCAGCGCACGCAAAATGCTGGGACGCTCATACTGACGCTTGCCTGCTCCCAGACCGATGCCCAGAATCTTAAAGCTCTGCGGCAACTCGTCCGTAGTCATCAGCGCAGCAGCGGCAGCAGCACCGGTCGGTGTAACGAACTCGCCCTGCACCGGCAGCAAGTGTACATTAAATCCAAAGCGCTGCATAATATTAGCTGTTGCCGGAACAGGCACCGGCAGCACGCCATGCTGGCAGCGCACAGTGCCGCGGCCCTCGCACAGCTCAGGTACAATTACGTTTTCAACACCAAGACTGTCGGCACACACAGCAATCGCCACAATATCAACGATAGAATCAATCGCACCAACCTCGTGGAAATGCACTGCATTCTTCTCCACTGCATGCGCCTTTGCCTCAGCATCCGCAATAATATCAAAAATCTTCAGCGCCAATTCCTTGGCTGCAGCACTCATATCCGTAGCATCAATAATCGCAATAACCTCCTGCAGACCGCGGTGCTCATGGTGATGATGATGCTCATGCGGCACATGGCTGTGCTCATGTTCATGGTCGTGGTCATGATGATGTTCATGCTCGTGCTCATGGTCATGGTCATGATGATGTTCGTGCTCATGGCTATGCACTACAGCATCGTCGTTGCCATGCAAAAAGGCCATATCATGGTCATGGTTAGCATGCTCCTCGTCCAGAATAACATCAAAATCACAGCAGTTAACGCCTGCTTTAGACACTCTGCTGATTTTATATTCAAAGCCCTTTGCAGGAATACTCTGCAGAGCCTTATCCAGTGCCTCTTTGTCCGCGCCCAGGTCCAAAAGTGCTGCTACCAGCATATCGCCGCTGATGCCGGCATTACATTCCAAATATAAGCTTTTCATAAATCTTCCTCCTAATCTGAAGCCTGCATACTTGTAGCAGGCTAATGCTAAAATTCGCTATAAGTACAAATTAATCCTGCTTTAAAGTTTCATTCATGCTGCCTGTACGATAGCCTTGCAAATCAAGTGCCACATAAGCAAAGCCTGCAGCCTTCAATCCTTTGTAAATCGTACTGCGCATCGGCTCCGCCACTGCCAGCTCCAGCTGCTCGGGCAACAGCTCAACGCGCGCCAAACTGCCATGCACACGCACACGGAACTGCTTAAAGCCCAGCTCCCACAAAAGCTGCTCCGCCTTATCCACCGCCGCCAGCTTCTCCGCTGTAATACGCTCACCGTAAACAAAGCGCGAAGCAAGACAAGCAAATGACGGCTTATCCCAAGTCGGCAGCTGCAGCTTATGCGACAGCAGGCGGATTTCTTCCTTCGTCAGCTCTGCAGTGCGCAGAGGGCTCTGCACTTTCAGCTCAGCCAAAGCCCTCAGACCGGGGCGGTAATCACCCAAATCATCCATATTCGAGCCTTCGCAAAGCACAGCACCGTTTTCCTGTGCAATGCGCAAGAAATTACTGAACAGCGTTTTTTTGCAGATATAGCAGCGGTCCGGCGGATTTTCGGCAAACCCCGGCACCTGCAGCTCATCAAAATCAAAGTAAAGATGACAGATTCCCTGCTTCCGACAGAACTCCTCTGCCTCCGCTATATCACGCTGCGGCACAACACCGGAACGTGCCGTCACAGCAAGTGCCTTATCTCCCAACGTCAAATGCGCCGCCTGCAGCAAAAACGTCGAATCAACGCCGCCGCTGAACGCAACCAGCACACTGCCCAAGCGCCGCAGCTCCTGCTGCAGCACGGCAAACTTGGCTTCCGCCTGTATTTCTAAATCTTTATTTATAGGCATAATAGTTCTCCCTCATAAAAATTAAACGCATAGCTAGCCCCCTTCCGCCTCGCTTAGCTCGGCACCTTCCCTATACTAAGACACATTTTTCATGCAATGAAAAATGCTGGTCGTGTTATACTCGAAGAGTGCAAGGGGCAGGCAAGAAAGGTTAGACAAGCAATTAATATATTGCCAAGCACAACCCTCAGTCATCGCCTGCGGCGATGCCAGCTCCCTTGCAGGGAGCATATAAAAGTTTATATCTCCCCTGAAAGGGGAGGTGGAGGCGAGCTTTGCGAGCAGACGGAAGGGTTGGATCTCACTTGCACGCCAACCTGTTAATCTGCGTCGCAATAATCCCCGCGCCATATCCATTATCAATATTCACAACTGAAACACAGTTAGCGCAGGAATTAATCATCGTCAGCAGCGCACTCAGCCCATGAAAGCTCGCACCGTATCCGACAGAAGTCGGCACCGCAATCACCGGATTACGCACAAGGCCACCGATAACACTCGCCAGCGCGCCCTCCATGCCTGCAGCCGTCACTACACAATTTGCTTGCTGCAGCAAATCAACCTTATCCAAAAGACGGTGAATCCCGCTCACGCCAACATCGTAAAGACGCTCCACATGCGCCCCGAAAAATTCAGCCGTCTGCGCCGCCTCCTCCGCAACGGGAATATCGGCAGTACCCGCAGTACACACAACAACGCAACCGCTCCGCACCTTATCCGGGCGCTCCTGCTTCAGCGTCCGCGCCACCGGATCATAAACAATATCAGGCAGCTGCCGCCGCACCAGCTCATACTGCTCCGGCGTTGCCCGCGTGCCGAACACCTCACCCTGCTCCGCCAAAAGACGCTTATAAATATCCGCCAAATACGCATCAGGCTTACCGCTGCAGTAAACCACCTCCGCAAAGCCCGTGCGCTGCTCACGCGAAGTATCAAGACGCGCATAATTTAAATTCTCGTACGCCTTGCGATTAAAATAGCGCTCCGCCTCAGCCACCGACAGCTTGCCGCTGCGCACCTGTTCAAGTACACTCCTGGAGTCCACTTTATACCTCCTTTTATGACAAAGACTTAGTCCGCCGCCCGGCAGACTAAGTCTTGCATATATAAATATTAAATTTCGGGTTTATTATAGCGAAAACATACCCGCAACGCAAGTATTCTTCACTTCAAGCCACAATTACACCAAGTTCTTCACAACCGCCAGCTCCATCTTGTCCGCAGGAATAACCTCGGAATGCAGCACCGGCAGATTCTCCAACGCCAACATACGCGGCGGAATCTCCGTACCGGTATCGGCATGCAGCTTTTGCAGCAGCTCAAAAGGATTGCTGCTCTGCGGCTGAGCATCATCAAGCGCAGCCAAAACACTGTCGGCAAACTTATACGGACTTGCGGTAGACAGCACCACGGTATATGTTTCATCACTGGTCAGGAAACGATATTTTTCCATCGCACGCCAGGCAACAGCAGTATGCGTATCCATCAGATAATGGTAATCATTATAAATACGTCCGATAGCCTCCTTTGTTTCCAGCTCATCAACCCAGGCCCCGAAGAACTGGCTTTGAATCTGCTTCAGATCATCGCTGTCAATCTCATAATGACCTTCGGTATTCAAACGCTTCATATAATCCGCTACGCGTGCAGCATCATGCTCAGTCACACTGTAAAGCAGACGCTCCAGATTGCTGGAAACAAGAATATCCATAGAAGGAGATGCAGTTTTAAAGAACTCACGGCGTCTGTCATAAACACCGGTATTTATAAAATCAGTCAGCACGTTATTACTGTTGGATGCACACAGCAGTCTGTCAATCGGCAAGCCCATCAGCTTAGCATAATAGCCTGCCAGAATATCACCGAAGTTGCCGGTCGGAACAACAAAATTAATCGGGTCACCGGCAGCAATCTTGCCTGCCTTCACAGCATCTACATAAGCGCTGAAGTAGTAAACAATCTGCGGCACCAGACGGCCCCAGTTAATAGAATTGGCAGAAGAGAAGGTATATCCCTTTTTCTCCAGCTCATCACTGAGCGCAGTATTACCGAAGATTTCCTTCACGCCGCGCTGAGCATCATCAAAGTTACCCTCAATACCGAAAACCTTAACATTTTTGCCTGCCTGGGTAATCATCTGCTGCTTCTGGATATCACTCACACCCTCGCTGGGGTAGAAAACAATAATCTGCGTTCCAGGAACATCAGCAAAGCCCTCCAAAGCAGCCTTGCCGGTATCACCGGAGGTAGCAACCAGAATAACAACCTTATTCGTTTCACCGGTCTTTTGCATCGAACGTGTCAAAAGATGCGGCAAAAGCTGCAGTGCCATATCCTTAAAAGCAGACGTCGGGCCATGCCACAGCTCCAGCACACCGGTGTTATCATTTACCTGTACCAAAGGCACAGGATTATCACCGAATTTTTCTGGCGCGTAGGCAGCATTTACACATTCGCGCAGCTCGTCCTCGCTGAAATCAGTAAGATACTGCAGCAGAACGTCAACAGCACGCTCCGTATAAGGCTTGCGCTCCATCGCCTTTATATCAACCATACGCATCGCAGGAATATTCTGCGGTACAAACAATCCTCCATCCGCTGCCAAGCCACGGGTTATCGCGTGTGCAGCGGAAAACAAATCAGTTTTCCCTCTTGTACTAACATATAACATATATTCAACCTACTTTCTTCTTTGAATTTTGACGTCATACTGCCGTCAGCGTTAATAATACGCCTTCAGGCCAGCACAGTCGTATTTCTTTCAAACACAATTGTGCAAATAGGTTATCAAGATTATAATAGCATATTTTATAGGAAGGAACAAGAGTTACTCTGCAAAAATCAGCGGTGCCACCGTTGCAGCCGTAGCACGCTGCAAATCAGCAGGCGCTGCAATAATCTGCATACCGCGCTGACCGGCGCTGATTGCAATCTCCGGCCAGTTATTGCTTGTCTCATCCATATATACAGGGTAGTTCTTTTTAGCGCCCAATGGTGAACAGCCGCCGCGAATATAGCCTGTCAGCGGCAATACCTCCTTCAGATGTACCAGCTCGGCACGCTTATTGCCGCTGGCTCTGGCCAACGCCTTTAAATCAAGCTCGCTATCACCGGGAATTACGGCAAACATAATGCCGTTCTTGTCACCGCGTACTACCAGTGTTTTGAATACCTGTGATGCAGGCATGCCAACCTCTGCGGCAACATGCACAGCATCCAGATGCTCCTCGTCCACCGGATATTCCATAATACGGTATTCTATCTTCAGCTCGTCCAAACGGCGGGCTGCATTAGTTTTTTTGTTATGTTTCATAAGGAAAAACCCCCTCTAAGCTAGAGAAATTACTTCATCTCTGTTATAATAGCACTATAGTAATGTAAAATGCAAATAAAATTGTGAGGACAATAAATTGAAGCTGAAAATTATCTGCGGACAGCTGGAAATTACTCCCGGCCGTCCTGATGTAAACTATAAGAAAATCATTGACGCTATTGAAAAAGCACGCAGCCTTGAGGCCGATATCCTGCTTCTGCCCGAAATGGCACTGCCGGGTTATCTTATCGGCGACATTTGGGAGCAGCAGACATTTTTGGATGACTGCGCCTATTATGCCGAAAAGATCGTCGCTGCCACCGAAAATATCTGCGTTATCTTCGGTAGCGTTGCCACCGAACCAGGCAAGCTCAACGAGGACGGACGCGTGCGCAAATACAACGCCGCCTTTGCCTGCCAAAACGGTAAGCTGCTCGGCGGTTATCAGGGACGCAGCTTCTTCATCAAGACATCGCTGCCCAACTACCGCGAATTTGATGACTGCCGTCATTTTTACAGCCTGCAGAAACTCTGCGCCGAAGAAGGTGCAAGCGTCAGCGAAGCACTGCAGCCTTTGGAAATCGTCATCCGAGGCACCAGCCTGCGCATCGGCGTCATGCTGTGCGAGGACGGCTGGACGGAAAACTATCACCTTAACGTACCGCAAACGTTGGCAGCCAACGGAGCACAGCTCTTGTGCAACCTTTCCTGCTCCCCCTATACGCTGGGCAAAAACCGTAAGCGCAACCGCCTTTTCAGTGCGCAGGCACGCACCGCAGGCATTCCGCTCATCTACTGCAACAATGTCGGCATCCAGAACAACGGCAAGAACATCTTCACCTACGACGGCTGTACTTCCGCCTACAACGGAGACGGCAGTCTGGTTACCTCTGCGCCCATGTATGCCGATACCTTTTTAGAATTCACCTGGGATACAAAAGTGAACCGCATCATTCCCACCTGTCCGCCGGCAGAGCTGCCGCAGGAGCCGGAATCCGTATACCGCGCTCTGCGCTACGGCACCGCCAAATTCCTGCAGCAATGCGGTATCAAACGCATGACCGTCGGCCTTTCCGGCGGCATCGACAGCGCCGTAACCGCTGTCATGTATGCGGATATTTTGGGACCGGAGAACGTGCTGCTGCTCAATTTGCCTTCACGCTTCAACTCTGCTGCCACACGCAACAGCGCGCAGCAGCTGGCGCAGGCATTGGGAGCAAACTATGCCGTAATGCCAATCAGCGAAAGCTATGAGCTGACAGTCAAGCAATTAGAAGAAACGCCTATCACCAATCTGGCAGACGGCAGCAGCTTCAACCTGCAGCTCAGCGGACTCATAAAAGAAAATATTCAGGCCCGCGACCGCGGCGCACGCGTCATCGCTGCTGCGTCAGCAGCCTTCGGCGGCTCCTTCAGCTGCAACTCCAACAAAGCAGAGCTTGCTATCGGCTACGCCACCTTCTACGGCGACATCTGCGGCGCCATGGCCATGATCGGTGACCTTTGGAAGCATCAGGTATATGCCCTTGGCCATTATCTGAACGAAGTGATTTACAAACGCGAAGTAATCCCCGAAGCTATCTTCAATATCCGTCCCAGCGCCGAGCTTTCGGATGCACAGACAGTAGGCAACGGCGGCGACCCGCTGGTGTATGGTTATCACGATTACCTGCTGCGTGCCTTTATCGAAAACTGGCACAAAACAACGCCGGCAGACATCCTGCGCTGGTACAAAGCCGGCACGCTGGCCTCAGAGCTTGGCTGTACGCAGGAAGCGATTAACGAAGCCTGCCCCGATGCCGCTGCGCTGATTGCCGATTTGGAGCGCTGGTGGAAGCTGTTCGCCGGCTTTGCTGTTGCCAAACGCATTCAGGCACCACCGGTTTTGTCGCTCACCAAACGCGCCTTTGGCTATGACCATCGTGAAGCACAGCTTACACCCTATTTCTCACGCGAATATTACGAGCTTAAGGAAGAACTGCTGAAATAAGCAATCTGTAAGGCAAAAGGAAAATATGATTTCAAATATTTTTCTTCTGCTTCATGATTAACAAAGTATATATTTTCTCTTGACATCTGTTTAATTAAATAGTATAATACCTTTTGTATTCGGGGTGTAGCGCAGTTTGGTAGCGCACCTGCCTTGGGAGCAGGGTGTCGCAGGTTCGAATCCTGCCACTCCGACCATGCGGGTGTAGTTTAGTGGTAAAACCTCAGCCTTCCAAGCTGATGTTGTGGGTTCGATTCCCATCGCCCGCTCCAAGTTAATATGGTTCAGTAGCTCAGTTGGATAGAGCAACGGCCTTCTAAGCCGTGGGTCGGGGGTTCGAATCCCTCCTGGATCACCATGAAAGAAACCCCGCAACCATGCAGGTTGCGGGGTATTTTTGCGTGTAAACAACGCAGAATGTACTCATCTTCTCAGTACATTCTGCGTTTTGCTTTACAGGCTCAAAAAGTTTTTCAAAATCGTCCGTCCCTGCGGCGTCATAATCGACTCCGGATGGAACTGCACGCCATACACCGGCAGAGTTTTATGCTGCAGCGCCATGATTTCATTCTTCGCTGTTTTCGCCGTAACCTCCAGGCATTCCGGCAAGCTTTCCGGCTCCACAATCAGCGAATGATAGCGCGCTGCCTCAAAGCCATCAGGCATATCCTTAAAAATGGGGCTTGCCGCCTCCAGATACACCTTATCTGCCTTACCATGCACAATCTCCGGCGCATGCACAACGTTACCGCCAAAAGCCTCACCAATCGCCTGATGCCCCAGGCAGACGCCCAAAATCGGGAACTCACCGGCAAGCTGGCGGATAACATCCAGACAAATACCCGCCTGCTTTGGATTACCCGGACCGGGCGAAATAATAATATGATCCGGCTGCATAGCTCTGATATACTCAATCGTCAGCTTATCATTGCGCACAACCTTGATATCAGAATTGATTTCGCCAATCAGCTGATACAGATTAAAAGTAAAGCTGTCGTAGTTATCTATAATCAAAATCATTCCTTACTCCTCCTCTGCCGTCATGCACAGCGCTGCCATGCAGGCGCCTGCCTTATTCACGGTTTCCTGAAATTCATTGTCCAACACGGAATCCGCAACGATACCGCCGCCGGCCTGAATATAAACTCTGTCATTCTTCTTAACCATAGTGCGGATGGTAATACAGATATCCATGTTGCCGCCAAAATCAAGATACCCCATGCCACCGCCGTAAATACCGCGGCGCTCCGGCTCCAGCTCGTCGATAATCTCGCAGGCGCGAATTTTCGGCGCTCCGCTCAACGTGCCTGCCGGGAACACCGCCCGCAGCGCATCCAGTGCATCCTTATCAGCGCTCAGCTGGCCTGTAACCTTGCTCGTGATATGCATAACATGTGAAAAGCGTTTAATTGCCTTGTAATCGCTCACCTTGACGCTGCCAAAGTCACAGACACGGCCCACATCGTTGCGCCCCAAATCTACCAGCATATTATGCTCGGCGATTTCCTTAGCGTCTGCCAAAAGCTCCTGCTCCAACGCCAAGTCCTCCTCGCTCGTCCGTCCGCGGCGGCGTGTGCCCGCAATCGGCATGCTGATGACCTTTTTGCCTACCACCTTCACCAACGTTTCCGGTGAGCTGCCGGCAATTTCCATATCGTCATTATGCAAAAATACCATGTACTGCGAAGGGTTCGTCGTTCTCAAATAGCGGTAAGCACTGAAAAGGCTTTGGTCATAGGTTGCGCTGAATTTTTGCGCGTAAACAATCTGAAAGGCATCGCCGTTTTTAATATATTCCTTGCAGCGAAGCACACTTTTATTATACTGCTCACGGCTCTGGTTACTGGTGAACTCGCCCAGCTTAGCCTTTACAGGCTTCTTCGGCTGCACAGGCTGCAGCAGCATTTCCTCCATCGCCGCAATTTCACGCTCTGCTTTAGCGTAATTGATGGCAGCATTATCCGTTTTGACATTCACAATCAGGAAAATCTTCTGCTTGAGATGGTCAAAGGCAATCAGCTTATCAAACAGCATTAAATCAACATCGGCAAATTCGGCCTTGCTCTCTTTATTCACACGCATATCCGGCTCGCAGTAGCGCATAAAATCAAAGCCAAAGGTGCCTACAAGACCGCCGGTAAAATTAGGCAGGCCTTCAATCAGCGGTGCCTTGTACTCTTCCAGAATATGACGGATACAGCCAAGAGGATCATTTTCCTGATACTTTACGGCAGCACCGCTGATGATTTCCGCATTACCATCGGTTATTTTCAAACGCAGCACAGGATCATAGCCTACAAAGGAATAGCGCGCCCAGTGCTCACCGCCCTCAATACTTTCCAAAAGGAAGTAGTTGCGGCTGCTGCGTCTTACATTGTCCAAAAATGCCAGCGGCGTCAGCATATCCGCCAGGCATTCCTTCGCTACCGGCACAGCCTTGTAGTCCTTTGCATACTGCATGACCTGCTCAAAAGATAAATTTAACATTTTGTCACCTCATCTGCTTATTTTCACCCGTGTCAACAAAAAAGCCTGTCCTCGTACTGCTCACTTTGAGCAATATCAAGGACAGGCTATAAATACTTATACCTGCGGTACCACCTTGCTTCGCCGTACATCGGCGCTCTCTCGCAGAATGCTGACACATTCCTCACCCTTAACGCCGGTGCAACGTTGCCGAATACTCTCGCCTAAACGATTTGACAGCACCCTCAACGGTCCATTTATCAGCCTGCATCTCTATCCGGCTTCCACCTGCCCGAACTCTCTGTAAGCGCATCTGCTGACTTGATCTCCGTCTCAACGGTTTGTGGTCTTTTTTGAAGTTGTGCCTAGTGTAACACTCAGCATTAATAGTGTCAAGAAAATATTACACTTTGCGCACTTCCGATTATTTTACAGCAAATAATGTAAAGCAGGTTACAGTTTCAAAATAACTGCGCAACAGCAAGCAACGCAACCATTACGCAAGTTTTTCTTCTGCATGAGGAAAACTCACTCAAAAATCCAAAGTTTTTCTTTTATAAACGAAAAACTTCTGAATTTCAAGTACTTTTTCTTTTACAGGCGAAAAACTTTGGATGTAGGAAGCAATATAACTACTTGACTCAATTTTCTTCCAAAAGAAAATCTATAATATTCTTTTGCTCAATCCCATCCTCACCCATAGGGAATTCATCAAGAGTAAGCACATACTTCGGATAGCTGTCATTAATCTTTTTAAGTGGAGCAAATTCACGCTCATATGTTTTTTCATCCAAAACAGATGCAGATACTTGATAATAAATGCGCTTATCCTCTTTTTGAGCAATGAAGTCTACTTCGAGCAGATCTAATTTGCCTATGCTAACCTGATATCCTCTTCGCAAAAGCTCCAGATAAACAATATTTTCAAGAGTATGTCCGATATTGCGAGTGCGTTCACCCAATAAAAGGTTACGCAAGCCTATATCAACGATATAATATTTTTCCAGTGATTTCAAAAACTCTTTGCCTTTGATATCATAGCGATTTGCTTCATACAAAATAAAAGCATCTTTTAGTGCTCGAATATAGTTATCAATAGTCCCTGATGTAGTCCTTCTGCCATTACTGTTCAAGGTATCAGCTATTTTTTTAGTTGAAACTATATTTCCTATATTATCAAATAAAAATCGTATTACATCTTCTAAGAGCTTTACGTCTGAAATCCTCTTGCGTTCAACAATATCCTTAAGTAAAACAGTGTTGAATATACCTCTAAAGTATTCCAAGCGAACTTCTTTGTTATCAATAGTTGCAGCATAAGGAAAGCCACCATTAAGATAATATTTATTAAACGCCGTCTTTTTATCTCCACCGACTAATTCCCAATACTCCTTAAACGACAACGGTAGTATGCTCAGTTCAATATACCTTCCAGACAACAATGTAGATAATTCACCAGAAAGCAAATATGCATTAGAACCAGTAATATAAATATCTACATCATCACGTAAGAACAAACTGTTGATAGCCTTTTGAAACTCTGGAACAATTTGTATTTCATCTAAGAATATGTAATTTTTTTCATTAGGGGATAAGTTTTCCAGGATATGATTATATAAAGCATGATAATCCTTAAGACTTTCCCAACGCAAATCTTCAAAATTTATATATTGACAGCATGAAGGATGCACACCGCTGCTTACTAAAAAATCTCTATACATTTCCAGCAGTGTCGACTTACCGGAACGACGCACACCTGTAATAACCTTGATAATCTTTTTATCTCGCATCAATTTTAGTTTTTCCAAATATGTCTGACGTACAATCATACAAATCCTCCTCTCTCGAACTACCACTATATTTCTTTGTCCTTTATATCATAACAGAAAGCATAATGCCACGCAAGTTTTTCTTCTCCATGAGAAAAACTCATCAAATATCAGAAGTTTTTCTTCTATAAACGAAAAACTTCTGATTCTTAAGCACTTTTCCTTCTACAGGTGAAAAATTTTGGCTTCTTTTTTTCTTTCACATGTCAAAAGGTAGTCTCTATGTCTGCCTTTTTAAATTGAATTTGCGCAACTGATTTTATACGTCATCAAAAAAGGCGGCGCACTCGCACCGCCCCAAGGTTTCAGGTTAATTTTACTATTTCATGCATGCATCACGCGGCAGTCCCAGCTGTTCGCAGATGTCGCCCCATTTTTGCTGACGTGTTTTCATCGCCAGCAGCTCTTCCACGCTCTTGTCACAGTGACGCGCCAAGAACATTGCGCGCTTCACCTGATGCGAAGCATAGCCCATGCGCATGTACTTGTCTACCAGCTTTTTATCCAGGCCAAACAGGCGGTGGATGCGGTCAACCTTGTACTCATGCTCGGCACGCGCCAGCTTTTCCGGCGTCAGCCCCAGCAGATAATCAACGCGCGTCCACACGTATTTATCGCGCAGCTGCGCCACCTCCTTCACCGGCTTTTTCGCTGCATAGGCATGCAGGCACAGCTTTTTCAGCTCCATGTAGCTGATGCCGCTGTCAAAAAGCTCGCCAAGCTCTTCCTTGTCAAAGAGAAAGCTGTCATGCAGGCCGTTCACTGCCTTTTCCTTATCCATAGGCTTCTTGCCTGCGGCGCTGGCAGTTGCTCCGCCAACAACAAAAAGACCGCAGAGCATGAGGCAGATTAAAAGCGTTATTTTTTTCATTTTACACCTCCGAGGTAAGTCAGCAATAATACTCAATCTCACCAAATCTTTCAATCCAGGCAGAAATAATATCTTCACTCTGTGCTTCAATCATTTCAACCAAACGATTAAGTATTTTAGAAGGAATTCTTCTGTCGTGCGGATTTGCTATCATAGCCCTTTTACTTTGAGTTATCCATATTTTGGTTGCATCTGCATGTGGCATTCCATCGGAAACATGCACATGAACAGGCTCCAGCGGCAATCCTTCATTAGACCAAAAATATACTCTATAGGGACCAAATCTAAGCAGTTGCGGCATCTGATTGAAACCCTCCAATTTGCGAATATTTAATTATCAAATGAGCATTTTTTTTGATTCTTGCTAAAATTTTCTCCTGTTCATCTTTTGTATAGCCAATTACATCTTTGATTTCGTATTTCGGTAAAACGCATAAAAGGCTGTGAAATCCATCTTCTGCATCAGGTGTTTCCACGTATACTAAAACAGTACCGTCCGCTTTCATTTCCGAATGCGTATATTCAGTTCCATCATTTAATGTCAAATATGGATAAATCATATTAAGCACCATCCTTTCATACGTATTATAGCATATCTGCAAGTTCAGAAAAAGCTATATAAAAGTGGCGGCGCGTTTGCGCCGCCGTAAATGTTAAGTGTTAGAAGCTATATTCGTAGCCAACCATGAAGTTACGGCCCAAGGAATAAAAATTCGATGTGCTGTTGCTTGTAATATCTAATCTGTCAAAAATGTTGTTAATGTGCAAAAATGCCTTTTGATTTTTCTCAGGTGCATAGGTAAAATGCAAATCAGTAAAGCATTGCGGCTTGATTTCTCTTTGAGGTTTGGTGATAGAGGCTCTGGTAGACATCCTGTCGCCTACAAAGTTCACGGACATGCTGGCAGCAAATTTGCTTTGCGTATAATCAACAGCACCCTGCAGCTGATATTTATTATAAATTTGATGCCAATCCATATCACCGTAGTTATGAATATTTTGCGCTTTAGGATTTTGGTAGGTAGCACCCCAACGTGTAGACCAATTATCATCATGCTTTATTGCATAAGATAATTCAACACCGGTATTTTTAACATCTTCATTGAAATAGTCTACTTCATCAATAAAGCCATCTTTATCATATTTTACGTCAGCGTCTATGGAATCCTTAATTTTATAATTGAACACTGCAAAACGCAAGTTGCCTTTACCAATGTTCGATTTATAACCGATTTCATAATGTGTTCCCTGTTCAGGTTTCAAATCAAGAGCAGGATTCATATTACCGTTACCGAAAATCTGCGTCAAATTAGGCAAACGGAATGATTTACCAATCTTTGCATAAAAACTGCTATCATCATTCACCTTATAAATATATTGCAGTTCAGGAGTAAATTTGCTTAAGTTGTCATTGTGGGTATATTTGCTGTTACCGGTTTTATTATCCTTTTGGTAGCCATCACAGCCTGTTGCCCATGTTTCACGCGCATTGAAAATTAAATTGGATTTATCTGATACCTTCCAATCATAAGAAGCATAGACGGAATAGTTATCACGTTGGTAGGTGCTATTATTATTTTTGCTAGACGAGAACAAATCCATATCTTCTTTTTGATAACCGGCACCGACTAACAATTTGGTTTCACCCATATCAAAGGTTTTTTGTAAATCAATATTGGTATTATGTCCTTTACGCCAGCTGTAAGGAGATTTTGCGGACCAGGAACCTTTCGCAAACTTAGACTGATCATATGATTTTTCCTGAGTTCCGTAAGATACATTAGCCTTCAAACCATCTTTATCGTATTGAAGCAAGAACATATTATCGGTATCTTCGTAATAGTTATTTTGCGTACGCTCGCCGGACAAAACTTTTTTCTGCCAGTATTCATGCTTGTTGTTTGAATAACTATGCGTAAAGGTTAAACCGTCAAGCATTTTCCAATTCCACAAAACACTCTTTCTATCACCCTTACCATAATCATAGACAGTAGTCTTAGCGGTCGGTTTACCTATATAGCCACTCATATTATCGGCTTTACCACGCTTCTCATAGCCGGCAACAATGTTAAATTTATCGGCACCTACACTTACATTATAGCGTTGCTTACCAAAATTGCCCGCAGCAACTTTAACAGTATTGCTCATTGCTTGCTTGGTAATAATATTAATTACACCGCCGGTAGCTTCACTGCCATATAAAACAGAGCCACCGCCCTTTACTACCTCAATTTTTTCAATGGATTCAGTCGGAATATCCTCCAGGTTATACTTACCGTCCTGATTCATAGGAACGCCATTAACCAAAACCAATGTGCCCTTTTCAACACCACGAATCATAACCTTACTGGTCATTGTACTCATGCCGGTACCATTGAAACCTTGAGATTGTGTATTAACGCCTAATGTATTTTGCAATACATCATAAGCATTGGCAGCACTGCTTTTTTCAATCTGCTCTTCAGAATAAACCTCAACAACAGCCGGAATATCCAAATCCTTTTTTTCTGTTCTTGTTGCTGTTACAACCATTTGGTCCAACGAATACTCCTGCAGCTCTTCGGCAAAAGCAACTGCACTGCTCATTACCGTGCCGGTAATCAAAGCGGTCATTAATAAGCCTTTTTTCATCTTCATTTTACTCATACTCCTATCAAAAAAATTATTAAAAAACTTCAGTACATCCAATCTTCCATGGTCATATACCGCAAGCTTCACAATAGTATGGCAATATCTATATAATTGATTGCCTAAATGATATTATATCTCATATTAAATCATTTGACTACATCATAATGAAAATCTCGTAAAAAAATTTGCAGACGAAAAAGGCGGCGCAAACGCGCCGCCGTAAGGGTTAAGTGTTAGAAGCTGTATTTTACACCAATCAGGAAATTAATCGGAGTATAGTAATACTCTGCGGAAGAAGATCTGTAAGAAATATCTTCTCTATCCAAAATATTATTAACTGTCAGGAAAACACTGCCGTTTTTAGTCATCTGATATTCAGCATTGAAGTTAGTAATCAAGGACGGTGTAGTATCCTTATCAGACAATACTCTGTCTCCGGTATAAGCTGCATTCAAGGCTGCACTGAACTTATCCATTCTATAAGTCAGTCCTGCTTTAAGATATAATTTTGCGTAATCTCTTTCCCAGTCACCAACAACACCTTTCTTCATATTTCTGGTTTTAGGACTGCTGTAGGAAGCAGATAAGCTGTAACCGAAGCCTTTATCAGCACTTAAGGAGTATTCAGCCTCGATGCCGGTATTCTTCAAATCTTCGTTTTCATAAGTAAAATCACCAAGTTTTTCGTCATACTTAGCTGTAATATTGTCTTTTACTTTATAAGAGAATAAAGCAATTCTTGCTTTTCTGAAATCGTCAAAATCCTTCTTCAAGCCTAACTCATAATGCATACCGGTTTGAGCCTTTAAGTCAGCGCCGGCTTTAGTCTTATAAATCTGATGTAAATCAGGCATCTTATAGGATTGGCCAATGCTGGCATACAGATTAGTATCTTCTGCTAATTTATGTGTATACTGAACCTGTCCGCTGAAGTTAGTATTGTTATAATCATTAGGTGCACCGGTAGTCCAAGATTCACGTGCACTTAATGCAAGTGTATTCTTCTCATCAAATTGTTTTTCGTAGGAAGCATAAACAGAATAGTTATTTCTGCTCTGCATAGCTTGTTCATACGGTGTATATTGTTCTGCTTTATAGTTAGCACCAACCAATGCTACATCGCCGTCATTCAGATTCCAGGTTTTCTGTAAATCCAAGCCAAAGTTTTTGTTATTTTCTTCATCGTAAGCTAATTTGCCGGTTTTCAAGGTAATGGCATCTTTTTCACGGTTTCTGTCAACATAATAAGCTGTTGCCTTGAAGCCGTTATCATCATAAGCTAATTGAAGATTGTTACGTTTAACATGTTGTTTGGTATCGGTAGCCTTTTTACCTTCGGTAATGTAATGATACTTAGAATCATTGTGACCTGCAGTAAACAGCAATCTGTCATTAATCTGATAGCTTAAATCAAAATTGTTATTTTCAGGACCTTTCCAATCTCTGCCATCACTGGCAACATTTTCAGTAGTGCCTACTTTGGTATATTTATAGCCAAAGCCAAAGCCTTCAGCCTGGAAGCTGCCGCTATATTCCTGACGGCCGTCGTTACCTACAGCAGCTTTAACATAATTCTGTTTGGTTTTCTTGGTAATAATATTGATTACACCGCCGGTAGCTTCACTGCCATAAAGTACAGAACCGCCGCCACGGACAATTTCAACACGTTCAATATTCTCAACAGGAATATCTGTCAAATCATATGTTCCGCGAGTATTTAACGGAATACCATTAACAAGAACCAGCGTACCGTTGGCATTACCACGCATAACGATTTTACTGGTCATATTACCCATAGAGCTGCCTGCCGGACCATACTGATGTGCTTCCAGACCTGCACCGAATTTCAATGCGTCATATAAGTTCGTCGCACCTGTCTGCTCAAGTTTTTTAGTATCAAGAACCTCGGTAGAAGCTGCAACCTCTACATCTCTTTTCTCATAGCGGGTTGCAGTTACAACCATCTGGTCAAGAGTGTACTCCTGCAGTTCCTCGGCAAAAGCAGCTGCACTGCTCATCAAAGTACCGGTAATCAACGCCGTCATCAATAAGCCTTTTTTCATCTTCATATTTACTCATACTCCTATTAAAAATATTTATTGAAAAGCCCTCACACATCCAATCTTTCATGGTCATATGCACTGGCTTCACAATAGACAAAATAGTATTTATACACCAACTCATCTAGTTAACATTATATCTTATTTTAAACCATATAGCTACGCTATACGCAAGAGTTTTATGAAAATTTTTTATACAAAAAGGCGGCGCAAACGCGCCGCCTTAGCTTGTTTTATTAAATTAGAAGGTATAGTTATAGGTCAGCATCCAGTTAAACGGCATACCCCAGTTTTCATACTTGTTGATAGTATCATCTCTGTCAAGGAGATTGTTCAAGGTCAGGGATGCGGAATGATGCTCATCAGCTTTATATGTGAAGTTAGCATTCAACAGACTTCTGTGCGGAATGCTGTGATCGCTGCCTTTAGAGCCTAAGCTGTTATAATAGGAGCTTTCACGTTTGCCAAGATACAGGAAGTTCAAGTTGCTGGACAGTTTACCGACAGTATAATCAATACCGGCCGTCAATTGCAGCTTAGCATCAGATTGCTTGTAGAAATTCGTGCCTTCTTCTTTAGTTTTCGGATTGGAGAAAGCAGCACCTAAATTATAGCTGAACTGATCGCTGAGATGCTTTTTATACTCAATTTCCAAACCATCATTTTTGAATTTGCCGACATTCTTCAGAACCTTATTCGGCAGGCCAATATCAACCCAATCAAACTTAGCATCTATATCCATATGATATACGCCGGCCTTTACGGATGCTGTGTCAGTGATGTGCTTGATACCGGTTTCATAGGTCCAGCCCTCTTGCGGTTTTAAATCACCAACACTATCTCCCTTATGAGTGAAGAATTGGTTCAGCGGCGGCAGCTGATAGGATTTGGCAGCATTAGCATACCAGGAAATATTATCACTGAGCTTGTACAAAGCCTGAATTTGAGGCACGAACTCATTATGGCTCTTGGTCTTATCATGACCTTTGATATAATCTTCGCTAATATGCTGACCGCGAATACCGGCAGTTACATCAAATTTATCGGAAAATGCATATTTATAGGATGCATATAAGCCATAATTCTTACGTTCGCCCTGCATATGCTTGGTTCTGTCTTCTGCTTCTTCTTTAGAAATAGTCATACCAAGAACCAAGGTATCCTTATCATCGCGTAAGTTCCATGCTTTCTGGGTATCCCAAGTTAAAGTATTCAGATTCCAGTCAGAGGATGTAGCACGTTTATTAGGTCCATATACAAAGCCTTTAATAGTTGCCTGGTAAGGAGAAACTACACGTTTATTATAAGAAACGATTGTCTTGAACTGGTTATCCTTATCATCATAAATTGCGCTTACATTGTCACGTCTATCCTTGTAATAATATGCAACAGTTTTTTTACTAGTATAATCCACAACTCCATTTTTTAATCCCACAGAATCACGATAATAGTTACCTTCCGTATGAGCAAAATTAAAACTCAACTTATCTGTTGGAGTTATGCTTACGAAAGCATTATCCTTGCTGCTATCACGGTACTTCCATATTCTATCAGATTTTTCGAAAACTTTATTTGTCTGATCAACATCGCCAAAATAATCTTTACTTAAAGAGACTGTATATCCTTGTCCAGAAGTATAAAATCCCCATTTCTTATCATAATTACCTGCACCCACAGAAATAGTAGTGCGATTTTCATTATTCTTTTTTGTAATAATATTAACTACGCCGCCTGTTGCTTCAGCACCATAAAGTACTGACTGTGCACCACGGACAATCTCGATTTTCTCAATAGCTTCTACAGGAATACCTTCCATGCTGTTGTAGTTCATCATATTAATCGGGGCACCGTTAACCATTACCAGAGTACCCTTATCAAGACCACGCAGAACAGTTCTGGTAGAGCTGCCACCGAATTCACGACCGCCGGGGCCATAAGCATTGTTGGTAAAGCCAACCTGACGCTCAATAACCTCATAAGCAGTTTTGGCGCCGCTGTTTTCGATTTCTTTAGCATTGATAACACTAACAGCAGCAGGAACTTCTAATTCTCTTGCTTCGGTTCTCGTCGCCGTTACAACCATCTGGTCCAACGTATACTCCTGTAGCTCTTCGGCAAAAGCACCGGTGCTTGCGCACATCAAAGTACCGGTAATCAACGCAGTCATTAACAATCCTTTTTTCATTTTACTCATACTCCTATGAAAATATATTTATCGAAAAGTCCCTGCATATCCAGTCTTTCATGGTCATATGCCGGCGGCTTCACAATAGACGAAATAATGTCTGTATATCAACTCATCTAGTTAACATTATATATCATTTTAAACTATTTATCCACTTAATCTTCATAATTTTTTCATAGAAAATCACAAGAAAAAAAGCGGCACTAACGCACCGCTTTTTCAGTTAATATTTAAGGCTGTAAATGTAATCAATTTTAATGTTTTTATAATTAACTGCTAAAACCCTTTCAAAAACTCCTCCGGCTCTAAAACAACACAGTCACCATAAACCAGATGTGCCAGCTTCTGCACCGACCATACGCAATTCTGATGACCGATAAAAATGTATTTTTCATCAAGCAGAGCTACATTCCCGTTTTTTACCGCCCGCAAATTTTCTAAGCTCTTATCAGCTAAAAACTCACCCAGCAATTTCTCATCCTTAGCCTTATTATCCTTCCATGGCTTTGCAAGAAAGAAAAAATCCGGATTTATTTCTATCATGACCTCTTTATTGACTGTCTGTCCGGTATTCATTCCCAAATCCGCAATACCGTTTCTTATCTTGGCATGCTTGCAGATATCATCATACATGCAACCCTTGCCTCCATAGGACGCGTAATTTGCTGATACAAGAACAGTACTTTTACTGTAATGAAGCTCTTGTGGTATATTGCGTTCGATTCTCTCCAGCTTATCGTTCATTTTTTTGACTAAAATCTTACCACGCTGCTCTTCACCTACTAGCCGGGAAAGCTTGATAATTTCATTTTTGACTTCTTCTATATTTGTAGACAACCTTACAACATAAACATGTATACCCATATCACGATAAGACTGAATTTTATCTGCACCAATTACCTCATTAACAATGAATATATCCGGCTTTAAAGCCAGAACTGCTTCCAATCCCGGATTTGTAATCTTATTTTCGACCAATGAACTTACCATATTGCCAAACGATTTTGCCGAGTTATCCATATTTTTAGATACAGACAGCATTTTTTCAGGCTCCACTAATCCCAAAAGGATGTTATCAAGATAAATATTGTTGGTCATAATTTTTTCCGGCTTCTTCTTTAGTTTTACCTGATAACCGGTATCGTCCGTTACAACGATTGCGTTATCTTTGCCTGCAAACTTCGCAGATTGGCCAAAGTTTTCTGTTGTGCATCCGGAAAGAATACAGGCTATAACAAGCATAAGGATTAAGCGATACATATTTTCCCTTTCAAATTTAAACGAATATTACTTTACCGAGAGTATTAGCGGTGTTTTAAAACATGCTGTTTTTAAAAAGGTGACGCAGTTTTGCGCCACCTTGGGGAGAATCAAGTAATTAGAAGCGATATTCGTAGGACAAAGTCCAGTTGAACGGTTTGTCCAGATTTTCACTGACGTTGATAGAATTATCTCTGTCTAAGAGGTTGTAAAGATTTAAGGTAATACTGTTATTTTTGTCAGGATCATAGTTAATAACAGAATTCAACTTAATAATGTTTTTCAGCTTATGCAGGCTGCCGTAGGATGCATCCTCTCTATCACCCAAATAATAAAGGTTTACACCGACGCCAAGCTTGCTGTAATTGTACTTAGCGCCTGCAGTAAATTGGTATCTGGAGGATTGCTGAGTCCACTTGCCGGCATCTTTAGCCAAAGGATCCTGATAGGTTGCACCTAAATTGTATCTCCAATGTTCTCCGATTACTTTATCATATTCGAATTCAACACCGGTGTTTTTAAATTCGCCAAGATTTACCTGAATATAGGTGTCTGGATCAACTCCTGCCGGAGGAGTAATGCCTAATTGGTTATATTTTTTCCAGGCAAACTTATCATCCATTCTCATTGTGAACACAGCTAATTTGCTGGAGGATGTATCGGTAATCTTCTTCACACCGGTTTCATAAGTCCAGCCCTCCTGAGGCTTCAATGCACCATTAGAACCGGTTTTGCTTCTGGAGTATCGGGAATTGATTGCCGGCATTTCAAATGCCTTGCCAACGTTAATATACCAGCTGGTATTTTCATCCAGTTTATATAAGGTCTGTAATTGCGGCAGATATACATTGTGTGCGCCGTCAAAGCCGTTATTTTTTACATAATGTGCTCTTACACCGATATTAGTAGAGAACTTATCATCATATTTTTGATTCCAGGAGAAATAAGCTGCCAGGCTGTCTCTGGAAATAGCGTTGCTTCTATTGGCAATTTCTTCATAATGCTCTTTGTTGGCAGTTACACCGGTCAGTAATGTTGCTTTATCGGATAAAGTCCAGTCCTTGTTAATATCGTAGTTAATGGTGTACAGAATAATATTGCTGCTGGAACCGCTTCTTAAAACCTGTCCGTTAGGTTTATATTGCTTACCGTCTATTCTTCTTCTGTTGAAGGATAAATTAGATTTGAGCTTATCCTGTTCCTTGTTATAGAGTAAAGCTACATTATCTCTTTCATCATTATAGCTATAAGAAGTTTTATTCATGCTTCCGTCAGGATTGAGATATGTCATACCGGTATTTTTAGTTTCCGTATGCATATAATTAAGCGTAAAATCTTTAGACAAGTTTACGCTTGCGAACAGATTATTTTTGGTATAAGCACGTCTGTCTGTATCGAATCCTTTGTAGTTGATAGAAGAGTTCTCAAATTTTTTATAATAGTCACGGCTGAAGCTCAAAATGTATTTATCACCGCTGGAAGCAACCTCATAACCCTTTTTATAGTTACCTGCTACAGCTTTAATGCTGTTGTTAATTTTTCCGGCTTTTTTGGTAATGATGTTAATAACACCACCCATAGCTTCACTGCCATAAAGAACAGAATTAGAGCCTTTTACAACCTCAATTTTTTCTACGGCACTGATAGGAATGCCTGCGGTTGAATTGTAATTGTTCAGGTTGATAGGTGCACCGTTCAACAAAACCAAAGTACCTTTGTCTAAACCGCGGATATAGGTACGGCCCGTAGAGCTGCCATTATCGCCTTCACCGCCGGTATAGGAATAGCTTTGGATGCCAACAGTCTGCTCCAACGCATCAAATACACTTACATAACCGCGATTTTTAATTTCCTGTTCTGTAATAACGTTAGTTGTTGCAGGAACCTCAACATCACGCTTTTCTGTTCTTGTGGCTGTTACAACCATCTGGTCCAGCGAATACTCCTGCAGCTCTTCGGCAAATACGTTTGTGCCCCCCCCATATTACACTACCAGTAATGAGGGCCGTCATCAATAAACACTTGGAAAAATTACTCTTCATGTTTACTCATACTCCTAAAAAATATATTTTGACCACTCTTCCCCCGCCCATTCTTGCATGGCCACAGGCTACTAAGCGCATCAAGCAAAATTGTAAGCTATACGGCAATATAGCTATAAAAAAGCGCCCTTGCTTTTATAATCAGCAAAAGCGCAAGTTACTCTTCTGATATTATATAGAAAGCTTCTTTGCAAAGTTATATTTCGCTTTAGGAATCTCTCTTTTTATATGTCCATAGTATACTACACAAGTCTTATATATTCAATATCAATTCTTATTATTAAACTAAATTCTACTAGGAAATTTTTCTTTCAACCACAAAAACAGTATTGGCAGCACCAACAGCGTAAACACCGTTGATGTTATCATACCGCCGATGATAACCCACGCCATGCTCACGCGCGTTTCCGAGCCTGCGCTCAGCGACAGCGCCGTCGGCAGCATACCCACCACCATCGTCAGTGCTGTCATAAAGATAGGCTTCAGACGAGTTTTGCCTGCTTCAATTACCGCTGCCTTCGCCGTCATGCCTTCATGCATCAGCGTCAGCGTATAATCCAAAAGCAGCGTGCCGTTTTTCGCTACCAGACCGTCCATAACCAAGATGCCGATGAGAGAATACAGGTTGATGGTGTTATGCGTCAAAAGCAGGCAGAAGATTGCACCGATGATGCCCAGCGGCAACGAAAACATACGGATGAACGGCGTGAATACCGATTCATAAAGCACTGCCAGCAGCAGATAAATCAACAGCAATGACAGCGACAATGCCATAGCCATTTCGGCAAAGGAATCGTTCATCGTGGTCGCCTGGCCGGAAAACTCATAGGTACTCTTGAGGCCTGCAGCATTTAGCTTCTGCGTCAGCTCCTTGACTACTTCATTCAGCGGTCTGTCCGTCAGGTTGCACTGGATGTTAATGATGCGCTCCTTATTCACGCGACGGATCGTAATCGGGCCTACGCCCTCTTCTACATCGGCAAGGTCGCCAAGAAAGACGCTTCCTCTGCCTGTCTGCACTGGAATAGCGCGCACGTCTTCAATATCATAGCCACTGCCACCGGCAAAACGTACTGCAATATCGGTGTCATTGCCATGGTTTTGCACATCGTTCGCCAGCACGCCGGCGCTGCGTCCACCAATAGCGGCGTTAAAGGACTGCGCCACGTCATTGACTGTCGCGTGATAATATTTCAGCTTGTCGCGGTCTACTGTCACCTTCAGCTCCGGCATGCCTTTAACATAGGAATTTTTGATATCCTTCAGGCCTGCAGTCGAAGCAAAAATCTGCTCCACTTTGGCAGAATCAGCCACAAGCTGGTTCATATCACTGCCCTTAAGCTCCACCTGTACCGGTGAACGCACAAGGTTGCGGCCGCCAGAAACACCGGTAACGGATGACTGAATCTCATTGACGCGCACCTTGATTTCGCCAAGATTCTGCTTGGCAAAGCTGCGAATCTCCTGTGCTACCTGCCAGACATCCTTACTGCGCTCATCGCTGCTTTTGAGCGCGATAACCAGCTTGCCCATGCTCTGTGTGGTCGTTACATTAGTCATATAATGCTCGATTTCCGGCACCTTGGCCAAATAATCCTCAAACAGCAGCAAGGCCTCGTTGGTTTGGTCAGCGTTAAAGCCCGTAGGCAGCTCAATATTCACCTGAATCGCGCTTTCGTCGGTACGCGGCATGTACTCCGAGCCGACGATACCGAGCGGCACCAGCGCCACCGCCACCGCGAAGGCTGCCAGTACTCCCAGCACCAGCTTCTTCGGCTTTTCTATGCATTTGCGCAGTAGCACATCATACTTTGCAATCGTCTGCGCTTCAAAGTCATCCAGTCTGCTCCACAGCTTGCCCTTAGGCTCCTCCACGCCGTTTTTATAAAAGCGCGAAGCCAGCATCGGCGTCAGCGTAAAGGAAACGACCAGCGACATCAGTGTAGCAAAAACAATCGTCATGCCAAACTGCTTGAAGAACTGGCCGGTCGCACTCTGCATAAAGGCAATAGGCAAAAACACCACCACGTCGCAAAGCGTCATAGCGATTGCGGCCATGCCAATCTCATTACGTCCTTCCTCCGCCGCCACGTCAGCGCTTTTACCCATCGCCAGAAAACGATGGATATTCTCCAACACAACAATGGAGTCATCGACAAGAATACCAATACACAATGCCATACCCATAAGTGACATCATATTGAAGGTAAAGCCTGCCAAATACATCAGGAAGAAGGTTGCAATCAGCGAGGTAGGAATGGCAATCATAACTGCCATAGAGGACTTCCAGCCACGCAGGAACAGATACAAGACAAGGCCGGTAGTAACAAGGCCTTCCAGTAGCGTTTTAAGCGTGTTGCTTAGGGAATCGCGCACGAAATGCGACTGGTCATAAACAACGGTAAAAACGTAGTCCGGGTAATCCTTGCGCAGCGTTTCCAGCTGCTGCAGCACGCCATCTGCTGTGTCGACGATATTGGCACCGCTAGCCTTATACACCTCCAGTGATACCGCCTCGTTGCCGTCAACACGGCTATAGGCCACGGCACGCTTATCCTTGGCCTGCACGTTGGCCACCTGCCCCAGCTCGATATATCTGCCGCCTGCACCCTTAAGCTGCAGATGCTGAATCTCCTCCGGAGCCTTATACTGCGCCTGCAGACGCACGGTTTTTTCCAAAGCATCGGTATAGACGGAGCCGGAAGAAACAATAACGTTTTCCTTGCGCACCGCCGTAATAATATCCTGCAGCGTCAGTCCGTAATAATTGAGCTTATCCTTATCAACCTCGATTGCGACTTCCTTGGTACGACCGCCGGTAACGTCAACATCAGCTACGCCGGCTGCCTGCTGCAAGCGCTCCTTAAAGTTGCTGTCTGCCAAGGCAAAAATATCGTCCAGGTTATCCTTAGACGTTGCTGCAATCTGGATAATCGGATATTCTTCTGAAGAACGCTTGAGCACTGCAGGCTCATCAATATCCTCCGGCAGATTCTTACGGATACGGCTGACTTTTTTCGTTGCCTCGATAGCCACCATATCAGCATCGGCCTGACTGTCCAGCTCGACAAAAATCTCCGCACGTCCGGGACGTGTAGCGGAACGCACCTGCTTAAAGTGCGAAATTGAGGACAGCTCGTCCTCAATCGGCTTCGTCACCTGCTGTTCAACGGATTCCGTACTGGCGCCCGGATAGTTGACAATTACGCTGATAAATTTAGAGTCCACGTCCGGCAGCAGCTCCACGCCAATGCGAAAGAAGCTGATAAGACCGAGGACGCAGACTAATATGTAAATCATGCAGATACCGATAGGCCGTTTAATAGAAAAGCGTGTAATATTCATTACTTCGCCTCCTCCTTGGCCACCTCAACCACCATGCCGTCACGCAGACGCGCAAGATTATCAAGGATAACCGTTTCGCCTATCTTCACACCCTGCACTATTTCAATACTTTCATTATTACTTGCACCGGTAGTAACAGGCTTTTTCAGAGCCTTATTACCCTTGCCCAGCACATAGACAAAATATTTGCCATCCCGTTCGAGAACGGTATTTTTAGGTAAATATATAGTGGATGGCTTTTGCAGAAAACGCAATTCACCCTTGGCAAACAAGCCTGCCTTTACGTTGGAGCCAGGCTCATCCAGCCTGATGCGGAGGGTAAACTTGTTTGTTTCCCTGCTTCTTACAGGGCTCACATAAACAACAGTACCCCGGCATATTTCGCCAATCGCCTCCAGCTTCAGCTCGACCTGCGTGCCAACGGTCACAGAAGCAGCCTCGGCCTCTGTAATATCGCAGTCCACTGTAAAACCACTGTCATCTAAAAGGGTAAGCAGCCTGCTCCCTGCAGGCGCATAGCCACCCACTTCTGCATCGCGGTAGGTAATAATACCTGCGCGTGGTGCCTTAAAAATCAGATCGTGATACTTGTTTTGCGCAATAATGTACTCCTGCTCACGTCTGGCAGCAATCTGCTCCTGACGGTAGACCTGCGACGGTGTGCCATCATAGCTTTCCTGCTGCGCCAAAGCATCGTACTGCGCTTTTTTATTAGCCAGCGTCTGCTCCATACTGTCCAGCTCAGACTTGGAAACAGCGCCCTGCGCATACAACTTGCGGTAACGCTCCGCGTTGACCTGCGCCAGCTTATAATCAGCCTCATAGCGAGTAAGGCTGGTGCTGTAGCTCACATCTGTAGTTGCCGCATTAGCTCCGGCCTCGGCATAGCGTGCCTTGGCCTTGAGCATTTCGGCGCGGGCATCATCAAGATGCTGCACCAGGAGGATATCTCCGGCCTGCACCTTGCTGCCCAAATCCACATTAATCTCATCGACGATACCGGCATACTTATTGACGATATCAATCTGTGCCTTGGCCTTGAGCTGTCCAAAAAGATTAATGCTTTTATACAATGGTCGTCTGCTCACTATCTGCGTGTGCACAATAGGTTTCATTACTGCTTTTTTTGACGTAGACTGGTTGGAGAGATGCCTGAGGCCCAGTGTCAAAGTAATGCCTATCACACAGATAGCAAGCAGACTAAGGAGTTTGTGTTGTAATATGTAGTTTTTTGCCTGAGTAAAATCGGGGCGCAGCATTATTTCGCTGCTGCTTGGGCATCAGCAGCTACGGCCTGTTGGCAGACTTCCAGCATAGCCTCAGCAAAGCTGCCTGCCGGAACCGGAACAAACTTCAGCTCCTTAGCCTGATGGCTCAGCAGAGTTTTCTTGCTGCCATAAACATCCATTACCTCTACACCGTAGGTTTTATCCTGCAGGTTAAAGGTCATGACGATTTCACAGTATTGCACCTTCTCTTTTTTAGTCAGAGAAGCCTTGTATTTTTCATTGAGCTTTTTCAGCATATCCTTATCGGTAAAAACGGTTTTCGTCAGCACGGAAATAATATTTTTATCGGGCAGGCCGTTAGTAACCTTGCTGAAGGTCAGAGAATCCATATCGTAAGCATAAATACCTACGTTATTTTCTACAACAATAGACCAACGTGCCTGCTCCTGTTCTTCTTCGCTCGGTTTAGGCATCATGCTGATTTCCCAGTTCATACCCTCCTGAGTTGCAGGCTTCTTGTCTGCATCCGCAGCAAAAGCGGTTGCACAGCAAAATAAAGTCATCAATAAAACAATCAGCTTTTTCATGAAAACTTCACTCCTTTATATTTCAATATACCTATTAGTATACTATACTCTTATCTTTAATTCAAATTTCTTACAATATGAATTATATTTTCCTTAGACAGCTTCTGCAGCGTATAATAATTGGCCTGCATGGCGGCGGCAACCTTCTTTGCCAGGCCCAGCTTGATAAAACCGCTTTCCGTATCAATCACTACTGAAGTAATTTTAGCCTTAGCGATTTTTTCAGCAATGCTGATTGCTGCTGCTACAGGATCCTTTTCGCCCTCGTGCACGGCATTCGCGCGTCCGTCGGTAACAACGATCAGAAGCGGCTCCAGCTCACTGTCACGCTTGTTCATCATTGCCAACGTCTGCAGTGACAGCGCCAGTCCGTCAGCCAGCGGCGTTTTGCCACCGGTCGGCATTTCTGCCAGACGCTTCTGCGCCAAGTCCACGCTACGTGTAATCGGCAGCAGCATATCTGCCTTATCGCGACGAAAGGCAATCATGCCTACGCGGTCACGCTTTTGGTACGCCTCCTGCAGCATGTAGAAAATGGCACCCTTAACGGCGCGCATACGCTCACGTGCACCCATGGAACCGCTGGCATCCACCGCAAACAGGAAGGTGTTGCCGATGCGTTTTTCGCGCACCTTCTGGCGTAAATCCTCTTCCTTGATGTTCAGCGCACAGCCGTTATCCTCACGCAGGCGCTGATAAGGCGCTGCCGCGCGGATAGTAGCGTCAAAGGCCAGGTCTGTTACCTTGCTCTTGGGCTGTTCGGCACGCACATAACGTCCCTGCTTCAGGTCAGTCTTGGTCACGCTGCGCTTGCCGCTGCCGCGGCGCACATTGCGGTCCTTGCCCAAATCCAGCAGCATCTTCGGCAGGCGGAAGCTTTTGTCGATATCGGCAAGCTGCTCCTCCGGTGCCAAGTTGTTATTATTACGCTCCTGCTGCTGCTCGTCCTCGTCGCTTTCGTCGTCCTCGTCCTCGTCGTCTGAAGCATCGTCATCTTCGTCGTCCTCGCCGTTATCCAATGGCGGTGGTGGCGGCAGCTGGTTATCTTCGTTGTCCTCGTCGTTATTATCATCGTCAGGATTATCTTCGTTATCCTGCTCGTTTTCTTCTTCGTTTTGGTTATCGTCCTGTTGCTCCTCGGGCTGTTGCTCGGGCGGCTTGCGCATACGGTGCGGCAGCACGAACTGCGCTGCCTCCTCCACGTCCTTCGGCAGCACGTAAGTGCGCCCCGCCAGGGCGGCGATAGCGCGCGCAGCCTCGAGCAGATAAATTTCCGCACGATGGCCGGCACAAAAAGCCTGCGAGCACAGCTGAGCAGCAAGCATCAGCATCGCATCGCTCACCTCAACCTGCGGCAGCAGCTCACGCGCTGCCTGCACCTTCGCTGCCAGGGCAGCGGTTTCTTCCGCATACTGCTCACAAAACGCAAGGGTATTGTTACTATATGCTAAGGCACGTTGGATAACCTCCACGCGCTGACTGATATCCTGCAGTGCCTGCATATCTGCGTACATACCGAAGCGGTCCAGAATATGTCCGGGCAGAGTGCCCTCCTCAGGATTCATCGTAGCAATAACGGTCGTGCGCACCTCATGGCTGCAGCTGATACCGTCACGCTCTACATTGTTGATGCCTGCGCTGTTGGCATCCAATGCCGCTGTCAGCAGCTCCTGACGCAGCAGATTAGCTTCATCAATATAAAGAATGTTATCTGTCGCACGCGCCAGAATGCCCGGGAAAAAGCGTTTTTCGCCCAGGCTTACGGCAGCCTCCAGGTCAATGCTGCCAAAAAGCATATCCTCTGTTACATTCAGCGGCAACGTCAGCATCCTTTGCGCACCAATCAAACTCTGCACACTGCGGGCCAGCACGGATTTTGCCGTACCCTTGGCACCGCCTATGAGCAGGCCGCCTGCTCTGCGGTTGACCAGAGCAATGAGCAAGGCCTTTTTTGCCTCCTCCTGCCCCACCACCGCAACAAAGGGATAAAGATTATTTTTAAGCATAGTCAACGCTCCTTAGGCTTCGGCAGCCAAAAAGCTCTCTACCTTATTCCAATCCAGCTCGCCCTCTTCAAACGGACGACGGCGCATACGGTGCGGCAGCACCAGCTTAGCTGCTTCCTTCAGGTCATCAAGGTTAGCCTGCTTGCGGCCGTTGAAGGCAGCCAAGGTCAGCGCTGTCTTGATAACGGTAATATCTGCACGGTGACCGTCTACACCCAGCTCAACAGAAAGCTTAGCCACAGTTTCCAGCAGCTTGTCATCAATAGTTACCTCCGGCAGCAGCTTGCCGGCAGCGATAATTTTTTCTGCCAGCTCCTCCTGCGCTTCCTTATAGCCTGCAATGAAGCTCTCAGCATCGTTTTCATAAGCCAGACGGCGTTTGATTACCTCTACGCGCTGCAGCGGGTCATGCTCGCCGGTAACGACAACGCTCAGACCAAAGCGGTCCAAAAGCTGCGGGCGGATGTCACCCTCTTCGGGGTTCATAGTGCCAACCAGCACAAAGCGTGCGGGGTGGGAATAGGAAACACCCTCACGCTCAACGGTGTTTACGCCCATGGCAGCGGCATCCAGCAGAACGTCTACAACGTGGTCATCCAACAGGTTGATTTCGTCTACATATAAAATATTGCGATTAGCCTGCGCCAAAATACCGGGTTCAAACTTTTTCTCACCATGCTTAATCGCATGCTCAATGTCCAATGTACCGACAACGCGGTCCTCTGTAGCACTTACAGGCAACTCAACCACGCGCATGTTGATGGTTTCCTCCGGCAAAGTGCCCTCTGCCTGCAGCTTAGCAGTACAGTCATCACACAGCTGGCTGCTGTTCGGGTCACAGTGGAAGCGACAGCCGTGCACAGCCGCCATCGGCGGCAGCAGCTCGGCGAGAGCGCGTACAGCAGTGGATTTGGCCGTGCCCTTTTCACCTTTAATCAAAACACCGCCCAATGCTGGGTTGATAACATTCAAAATCAGGGACAGCTTCATTTCCTCCTGTCCGACAATCGCAGTAAAAGGATATACAGCAGTACGTTTCATTTATATTCCTCCATTTATTAAAAAGAGCTATCAATAAAATATGTATCTAATTATACAGTGTCTACTAGGTATACACGCAAGCGGTTTGGAGAAAAAATTACAGAAAATAAAAACCGACCAACTAAAACAAGATTTTGCTTCTGATTTTAGTCAGACGGTCGCTTAACTAATTTAAAAACATCTTATCTTCTCACATATCTTTGCTTGGAGCTTTTAGGCTTGTCCGGCAGCGTCAAAGCAATTTTGCCGTCATCAATCAACGGCTGCACAATTTTTGACATGGAATAATAGCGCGAAAAGCCCAGGAATTCAATAATCTCCTGTCTGGAGCGCGGCACTGTGCAAAACTCTATCAAGCGTTCTTCTATGCTATATGCCCGCTGTCCATTGTATTGCTCCTGCTCCTCCTGCACACTGCTGACAGTTGCATAAGGTGCATCATAAACCTGAGAAATTTTGCTCTTGAAGGTAACTACAAATTCGCCATGGCGGATACAAAAAACCGGCGGCGGCAGCTGTGCCTTTTCCAGCTCGTGATAAATAGTCGGAATGCCGCTGTAACGGTTTTCCGTAACATGCATCAGCTCCAAAATATTTGCCAAAGCACTGTTACGTGTATCCGGACGCACTTTGCCTAATGAATCAATCGTCAGCTTGCCATATAAGCCACCGCTGGAAATAATCTCCAGACGATTACGATATATTTCCAGACGCACAGGCACGTTTTCCGAGTGAATACTATAATCCCGGTGCATCAAAGCATTAAGAATCGCCTCACGCACTGCCTTTAAAGGATACTCATCTCTGTCTGCACGCTTGCCCTTATCATCTATAATCGTACTGTGGCGGCTGTTGCGGTTCACAAAATCAACCGCCTCGTCTACCATTTCATCTATCGTGCCGGTAATACGCTCATTATCAATAAAGCGCTCTCCCTGTAATCCCGGCTCGCCCATTACATTGCCGGGCAAAGCAACAGCCGTAATGCAAAGCTGTGGAAAAGCTCCCTGCGGATATTTAGAAAAACACAGCTCGCCTGCCAGCGTCGGCTGTCCGTTTACCGTAACACCCATCAGCTCTAAAATTTCTTCATCACTGACATGCTTAGCCAAATTTTTGCGGTCTTTTTTTACTGCCTGCAAAAAGCAAGCCAGCTTTTCTTCATCAAAAAAGCTTCTGCGTGCACCAGTTGCTTCGCGAATATCGTCTCGGATACGCTTGCGGAAGGCATCATAGCTATAAATTTCATATTCACTCATCGGTTCATCAGCATCGCCCACACGTATATAAGCGCCTTTCAATCTGCCCGTACCACGATAAAAACACGGTCTTTCTGCGACATCAAGCCCCGGAATCTCTGCCGAAACTACAACCTTGTCATCTATTTCGCAAACAGTAAATAAAGCACGCACACACGGCGACATCTGATTACACTGTTCTGTTACCTTTTTCTGCAAATCCTGCGCATCATAAACGCCGACAACATCAAAGCCTTTTCTTTCATCTATGCCGAACACGATAACGCCGCCCTCGTCCTGATTGGCAAAGCTCGACAATGTATCGTATAAACGTGTAGGACAGCCCTTGTTGGTAGCCTTCAGCTCTACTGTTTGCATTTCACATTGCAGATGTTTTATTTTAGCAACCAAATTGCGCAAAGCTTCAGTTTGCATAGTACGCCCTCCTTTTAATTGCTATTGCTCTTACAGTTTAGCAACTTTTTGGCAACTAGTCAATTGTTTTGCCAACTATTTTGACAACATTAACAAAAAAAGTCGGCAAGCAGCATTGCACCGCTCACCGACGTCATTGATAATTTTATTCACTATATACAGCGTCCGCCAAATCCTCTACAGCGTTGACAATGTACTGCGACACGCACAGCACATGCTTCGCCGGCACTGTATAGACCTTTCTGTTTTTCACTGCGTCCGTAGTCTGGTAACCGGAATTGTTCAGCAGCTCCTCCTCCATCTGCTTCGGATCATGCTGACCATCATAATTCCAGCCTGCGAGTAAAAACACCTCCGGATTGAGCTGAACCACGGCCTCCTGATTTACTATGCCAGGCTTATCATAATGCAGCTCCTCCAAGGCATTGCGCACCTGCGCATATCTGCAGACATCGTTAAACGAAGCCTCCGGACTGTAGTAGGCACCGTTACTGCGCATAAAAACAATGCGCTTCTGTTTTTCCTTAGGGATTTTGCCTATTTTATCCTGCACCTTCTTCAGATGCTCGTCCATAGCGGTAACCATCATTTCGCCGCGTTCCTTTTCGCCAACGGCCTCGCCCAGAAAGCGTATGCACTCACGCACATCTTCCATACTCTTGGGAGTTTTATAAACATAAACCTGCAGATTCATGTCACGCAGCGACTGAATAACCTCCGGCTTAACAAAATTCGGTATCAATATCAAATCAGGGTGCAACGCCATAATTGCCTCCGAGCTTTGGCCATCTACTCTGCTTCCCACACTCTGCGCCCGCTCTACAATATTGGATATCCCCGGGTCGTCTACCAGACGCGAGAAGGCAGCAATGCGGCTGCTTGGTACAAGGTCAATGAGAATTTCATCAGTGCTTATAGACATAGATATAATGCGTTGCGGCTTTTCTTTAAAATACAGCTTATGCCCCTGCGAATCCGTAACAGTATAGGCTGCAGTACTGTTCGATTTTTGCGCACTATCACTGCTGCAGCCTGCAACTATTAATAGTATACTCAAACACAGCAGCAGAGCTGTTATTATCTTTTGATATTTTTGTTTCGGCATGTTTTCATCATCCTTTATTTTCCTTCAGTATAGCTATTATAGCACGAACATCAGCTTTCGACATAAGCAAGTTATAGCAGTTTGGCATATGAAAAAGGCAGAACAGATTTTGCTCTGCTCTGCCTTTCTCAAAGGAGTTAAGTGTATATGAATAAGGTTAGGGGCTGATTATTTACATGCTCTCCACTCATGTTTTATTCGCATCAAATTCACTACTTCAAAGCAAACTATCTGCGATTAATTTTTATGTGAAATTAATATAAGCATAACCTTTTACTTCACCCTTAAATGCTGCGCACCCTGTATAGCGAAGGCTTCGCCATAGGCAGCATGGGCGATTTCCTGTACGCCGAAGACTACGTCCTGCGAGCAGTTGTAGATATAGCCTTCATTGGGATAAAAAAGCTGCTTGCTTTTGATGGCGCGCATGGTCTGCAGCGACGGATCCTCTAAAAATTTCTGATTATATTTTTTGATATCAAAATTGCCATGGTCGTTATACACCGGCATTATCAGTAAATCCGGATCAATCTTCACCAGCATTTCCTTAGTAACCTGCTGGCCGTTTTTGATTCCTGCAGCCGAAACGCCGTTGATAACGCCTGCTTCCTTACACATATCGTCAAAAATGCAGCCCTTGCCGCCATAGGAGCTCATCAGCGAAACAAGAACGATTTTCTTCGGCTGCTGCAGCTTGAGCGCCTCTACCTGCTGCTTCACCTGCGTCAGCCTGCTGTCCATCAGCTTCACCAGCTCTTCTCCCTTACTGTCGGCGTGCATGGCTTTGGCGATAGTGCGCACGTTTTGCCTGATATCCTCAATAGTCGCCGGTCCTTTCAGTACGATAACATTCATGCCCAAATTACGCAAATTTTCGACACGGTTCATGTCGCTCCAATCGTAGGCAAAGACTACGTCCGGCTTCAGCGCCAGCACCTCTTCAGCCGAAGGATTTTTGATTTTGTGCTGAATTTTTTTAGCCTGCTCTACAAGGTTAGAGCTTACCGGATCATCGGCCAGATAATTGACGGCAACCAATTTATCTTCCATGCCCAAGCCCATGACTATGCCATCACTGCTAAGCGCCAGCGTCAGTACCTTTTGCGGTGCCTGTTTGAATGTGGTAACTGTTCCATGCTCATCAGTTACTTTATAGCTTCCGTCTGCGGCAGCGTCTTTTCCGCCGCTGCCTTGTCCGCAGCCTGTGACTAAAAGCAGCAGCAACAGCAGTAAACAAAAAATTTTCTTCATGCTTCATGCCTCTATTCTCATCATTTTACCTTTGCTGTATTGACATATATGCAGCAATACCGACAATACAGTAATTTATATTATAAAGTATATAGCGCTATGATAGTCAAGAGGGATTACAGTAATATTCCCCTCCCACACGTCAAAAAGGCGGCGCATTGCGCCGCCTTAAGGGTTAAACTGTTATGTGGTTAGAAGGTGTATTCTGCTCCAATGATGAAGCGTCTTCCCTGTGCAGGATAGGAGTATGCATAATTTACAGCTCCAGCAGATTCAGCATATGCTTTGTTCAACAGGTTATATCCTTTAGCATAGAAGGATAAATCCTTAGATGCTTTATAAGATACGGACATATCCAAGGTAACATAATTGCTGTCCACGTATTTTTGAGTATAATTACCATGCCAATCGTTTGCGCCAGACGTATCCGCGCCACTGCCGCCACGCAGGAATAAATCAGCATTCCACAGATCATCATGATAACGAACACCAAAGCGATACATATTAGGAAGATAGCTTGTATCACGTACATAACCATTACCATCATTGTTATCATTTCTTACGCGCACATGGGTATAAGAAGCTTCCAAATCCCAATTATCATTGAGTTCATGATTAACACTAATCTCTATACCATTCTTTTTCTGATGAGCTATATTACGTACTTCAGATTCATAATTTCCAATATCTACCCACTTAATTGCATCTTCTAATTTACTTTGGAAATAATTTACATTAAGACTAGTCTTATCAGCAATTTTAGTTCCATAACCAATAGTCCAGGTATCACCTTTTTCTGCTTTCAAGTTAGGGTTACCATACATTCCGTAAGCATTATAATACAAGTCATCTAATGTAGGTGCCTTGAAAACTTGCCCCCAGTTAAAGTATGCATGACTGTTTTCATCAAATTTCTTGTTCAGTCCTGCACTCCATGTAGTTTTGCTGCCTGCGGTACTATGCTTATCATAGCGTACGCCAGTATCCAAAGTCCAGTTAGGTATAAATTCCCATTGATCACTTACAAAAATAGCTTTATTGTTTATTTTTTCATTATATTTTGCAGCATAATTTCTGCCATCATTAGAAGCTTCGGCATTGCGGTAAGAAGCACCTACTACCAATTTATTGTTATCAGAAGCTGTAATGGCTTGCTGTACTTCAAAGCCCTTATCTTTTTCTTCAAGAGTGCTGGAGCTCAAGAATTTATATTTATTATAATATAACTGAACATAGCCAGCATCCTTATCCTTCAAGAGCCAATCATATTTCAAGCCAAAATTATTAGTTTTCTTGTCGGATTGAGTAGTAGCATAACCATAAGGAACATTTCCATCAGCTTTAGTGTAATTATATTCGAATTCCAAATTGCTGGTATCTGTCAATTCTTGCGCAATCTTCAAGGAAACCTTTTCATTTTCATAATCAGAATCCTTATTCCAACGTTTTGTGGTTTTATCAGCTACATCCTTATACTTATAATAGCCTTGCTTATATTTAGAAGCTGCAACCATAACACCGGTCTTGCCTTCTTTAACGGTGTACATAGCCTTTGCATCACGTGCCTGTTGAGAACCAAAGCCCATAGAAACTTTACCATAGCTGTGATCCATCTTCTTAGTGATGATATTAACTACACCGCCTACAGCATCACTACCGTAAAGCGCACCGCCATGACCTTTAATTACTTCAACACGTTCAATAAGACTGACATCCGGCAACATTTTCAAATCGTAGCTGCTTCTACCTGATGCTGCTCCCATATCAAAATTGACTCTCTTGCCATCTACTAATACTAAAACACGGTCATCTCCATTTAAAACTACTTTCTTTTCACCAGCGCCAACACCGGTATCCAGTACTGTCGCTCCCGGCACATCCTTCAGCGCATCAGCAACATCCAAATAATGTCTGTCAGCAATTTTCTCCGCAGAAATAACAGTTGCATTTACAGGAACATCAACCATTTTGCTTTCGGTTCTAGTAGCAGTTACCACCATATCATCCAGCGCGAACTCCTGCAAATCCTCCTGTGCAAACACTGTGCCCCCCCCATACTACAGTTGTGCCTGCAAGCAAGGACACCATTACAGCATTACGTAAGCTTTGAACCTTTTTCATACTCTAAACCCACCTTTGAATAAAATTTATAGCAAACCATCCGCCTCTATACTTTCAAGACAGGCGCACGGCAAGGCTCCCTTTCTCTCTCAGCTATCAGTTTATCTTTTCATCATCAATTCGTCAACGACAAGAGTCTGGGTGTTTACCGCTATGAGTATTTTTTACTTACTTTATGTAGTGAACATCATAGGCAATCGACTGCACACACTTAGCTTCTGCATCATAATCAAAAAGCAACACCGCAGGCTCACCGCTGTACGCCAGCTTCAGCTCACCCCGGTCAATAACCACGCTCTGCCCCACGTTCATATCCATCCACTGCGGGGAACCGGTCTGATTGCAGACAATTATCGTCACATCAGTTACCTTAGATGCATGCAGCCAAGCGGGAAGCGGATTACCGCATACCTGTGTCGGCGGCCAGGCAGCAACGTCGACAATTATTTCTGCTCCCTGTGCCTTGGTTCCCTTGTAATATTCCGGGAACCACAGGTCAGCGCACACCAGCACTCCTGTCTGCAGACCGCTGCAGGGAAGCACGGTAAAACTGTCACCCTTGCGCGCCCAAGACTCGGATGCCATGCACTCGCCAAAGAGCTTGCGGTGACGGCCGATGATTTCACCATCAGGACCAAAGACAAGACAGCTGTTGAAGTTTTTATCACAGGCAGCATCATATTCGCCGCAGCCTAAAAAGAGGGTAATGCCATATTCACAGCACAATTTACGCAGCGGCTCCAGCTCAGGTGACGGTTGTGGCACTACCACAGCGTTTTCATCTATGCGATAAAAATAATATCCCTGTACTGCCATCTCCGGCGTTAATACCCAGTCTGCGCCCTGCTCCGCAGCAATGCGCACTGCCTGCTCCAATATATGCAGATTGCGCTCCTGCGGACCGCAGCTGAGCTCTAAATGACATAAAGCAATTTTCATTCCATTGCCTCCGAAAATTCTAAACAATCATTTTTTCTATTTTATTGTATATACTAAGAATATAGTCAAGCAAAAGATACTACAAAGCAGCTTAGTTATGTCAAAAGATATGTAGAAAATACCTGTTAGATGTCAGAAGCATTACCTGACGCATTATTTATTAACAAAGAAACGTCAGCGAAGCGAAATACTTTGTTAATCACCCGACGCTGACGTTTTTTTACTTTTGTATGCGTTTTATCGCTTCACGCTTCATGCTGCATTCCGCGCCATAGGCAGACTTATCCTCGAAGCCATACCAACGCGCGAAGCAACCGCCGCCGCACAATTTAAAATCACCGCATTGACGGCAAAAATCCATAGACTCGGCAATCACCTGCTTAGTTTTTTCTACCAAAGCAGGCTCAAAACCGTTATAAACATTGCCAAGGTAAAAATCCGCATTGCCTACCAGCGAGGAGCAGGCGTAAATATCCCCCTTGGCATCCACAAAGGCTGCTTCACCGTTCATGGCGTAGCAATGGCCGAAGGTCAGACTGCAATCCTTACACAAAAGCTGCGCCCGCTCCTGCTGCGCAATCGCTATGCGCATTCCTGTGAGCTTCGCCAGCTCGTCGCAGCGCGCAAAAACGCGCTGCATAGCCTGCTGCATCGCTGCAGGCGTTGGCGGCTGCAGATTGCGGCCACGTCCCTGCCCGCGCAGGATGTCAAAGCCGATTTTACGGATGTTGCCCAAAAAATAGGCAAAATCTACGATGCCTTCCAGTGTATCTACATTTTCCGATGTCACTACACAGGTTACGCCGCAGGCAATATTGTTGCGGCGTAAAACCTCAATACCTTTGAGGATTTCTCCGGTCGCACCGTAGCCATTCTTTTTCAGCCTCAGCTTATCATTGACAGCCGGTCTGCCGTCAAGGCTCACGCCGATAGCAACCTTATTTTTATAGAGATACTTGGCAATCTTATCAGTAAGCAAAGAGCCGTTAGTCTGCAGCTGCAGTACGGCAGGCAGCTTTTCCTGATGCACATAATCTACCACTGCCTTCAGGCAATCAAAGTTCAGCAGCGGCTCGCCGCCGCTGAACTGAATTACGAAGCGTTCACCGCCGTCCGCCGCCAGCTTAACTGCTGCCAACGCTGTTTCCGGTGACATCATACTGCGTTCATGCTCGGCAGCATAGCAGTAACGGCAGGCAAAGTTGCACTGGCCGGTCAGGCTCAGCACTAACATTTTAATGCCCATCTGCTCTGTCCTCCAGCTCGCCCTCCATATCAAGGTAGAGCTTTTGCAGCTCTTCTTTGGTTTCCGGCTTAGCCTGCCACAGTCCGCGCTGTTCTGCCTCCAGCAGAATTTCCGTCATGCGCTGCAGCGCCCAGGGGTTCACATCACGCAGCCATTCCTGTACTGCCGGGTCAAAGGTATATTTTTCAGCATATTTTTCGTACATCCAGTCCTCCATAACGGCGCTCGTCGCATCCCATTGGAAGCTGTGCGCAATCATGTTGGCCATATCGGCAGCGCCCTTATAGCCATGCTGCATCATGCCCTTGATAAACTTAGGATTAATCGCCTCGCTGCGGAACAGGCGCTTTGCCTCCTCCTGCACGCTGTGCATCGTCACACGCGTCCTGTCGGTACTATCGCCGCAGTAGGAGCGCGGCGCGCTGCCCTTAATCGAACGCACTGCTGCAATCATGCCACCATGATATGCATTGTAGTCATCACTGCTGAGCATATTTGTTTCGTGGTTATCCTCGTTTTTAATCGTAATATCCAAGCTGCCCATACGCTTGCGGAACTGCTGCGGCAGGAATTTACCCTTGGTTTTGCCGCCATAGGCATGACCGCCCCAACGTACATAAACATCGGCAATATCATCAATGGTTTCCCAGTTCTTGCTTTCCAACAGCGCCGCAACGCCTGCGCCATAGGTTCCCTGCGCATCGCCAAAGACGCGGAAGGCCGCCTGACGCCATGCTGCAGCGTGCTCCATACCCTCCTGCTGCTCCAGCTCCCTGGTATCCTCCTGAATATGCTTGCGTACAAAGTTTAAGTCATCAGGCTCATCCTGCTCCGCTGCCAACAGCACCGCCTTATCCATCACTTGCATTACCGACGGCATAGTATCGCGGAAGAGGCCGCTGATACGCGCCGTAACGTCAATACGCGGACGTTTGAGCTCCATCAGCGGAATGACCTCCAGGCCGTTGATACGCAGGCTGCCGCTCTGGTACTTGGGACGGATGCCCATGAGATAGAGGAATTCAGCAATACACTGGCCATGACTGCGCATATTCGCGCCGGACCAGAAGACCATACCGATATTTTCCGGATAATGACCTTCCTCCGCAATGAAGCGCTCTACCACCTGGTTGCCCAGTGTCTGGCCGATTTCCCATGCCGCCGGAGTTGGCAGGCAGCGCGGGTCCACACCGTAGAAGTTGCGTCCTGTCGGCAGCAAATCAGCGCCGCCGCTGGAGGGCGCACCACTAGGACCAGGCTCGATATATTCGCCCTCAAAGCCACGCAGCATATTGGTAATTTCCTGCTTCGTTAAAAGCAGATTGGGGTAAAGTGTATCTACAATATAGTTGCATACCACTTCCAGCTTTTCTCTGCTTTCCGCCGGTGCCTGCTGCACCCAGGGCAGCTGCAGAGCGTCGGCAACAGCTTCCTTCACAAAGTCACGCTGCTGCAGGCAGCGAATCAGCTCGCGGCACTGATTGGCGATACGGTCAATCAGCATACCATAGGTGATATTCAGCGGTTCGTATATCAGGCTGCTGTTTTCCAGCAGATAGTAATAATCAAAGCCATACAGCGCAGCAATTGCCTGCGTCAGGCTGGGGATATTGCCGTTATCAAGACGCAGCAGCAGCCACAGATAATCCTCCAGCTGCTGGTCCTCCGGCGGCTGTCCCATAATATGCAGGCCTGTGTGTACCTCCATATTCTTCAAATCCGTAATGTAATTATGCAGATTCATCACGTATTCGTCGAAGGGCTTTTCTTCATCGTAAGTAACCTCATCCTGCAGGTTGGCCTCGGCAACCTTCGCCAGTACAAGCTCCTGCAAGCGCGGCAGATTATCCGGCTGCGTGCTGCTGAAGTGCACGTATTCGTCCATGAGCTTTTCCAGCTCCTCCAGCTCGTCGTACACTCCCGCTTGTGTCTGCGGCGCCGGCAAATGCTCAATCAGGCAGGCAGCGCCACGGCGTTTTGCCTGAATGCCCTCACCGGTAATAGTGATGTTATAAGGATAAATATTCGGCAAATCTCCCAGCGCCAAATCCGGGTAGCAGCTGCAATCAAGGCCGGCGTTCTTGCCCGGCAGCCATTCCAGGCTGCCATGCGTACCGATATGCGCAACAGCGTCTGCCTGCCAAACATCGCGTACCCAACGGTAGAAGGCAAGATATTGATGCGTCGGTGCAACGTAAGGATCGTGGTAAATTTTCTCCGGGTCCTCGCCAAAACCACGCGGCGGCTGCACGGTTACGAAAACATTGCCGTTCATCGTTCCCGGTACCAGGATATCGCCGTCATATTCCATGACAGTGCCGGGCGCTTCGCCCCAATCCTTCACCAGCTGCTCCTGCACCTTTTTGTCCATCAGCGCAAAGAATTCTCTATATTCTGCTCCCGTCAGCTTATAGGCAGCATCAACCTGCTTTTCCGTCAGCATACTGCGGTCATTGGTGGCATTAGCCGTCAGCTGTTTGATAAATTCCTTCGTATCCTCAGGAATCCAATCTACCTTATAGCCACGCTCGCGCATAGCAGCCAGCACGCGACGGATGCTTTCGATTGTATCTAAACCGATAGCACTGCCGATATTGGAATTACGTGGCGGATAGTTATGGAAAATAATAGCGATTTTCTTCTCGCTGTTGGCCTTGTGGCGCAGCATCGCCCACTTCTTCGCCTTGGAGGCCATGCGCTTTACACGCTCCATATTAGGCAGATAGCGGACATCGCCGTTTTCCAGAATTTTTTTGTGTGCTATAGGCACGCCGTGAATAATACCATCAAATTCCGGCAGAGAAACGCTGATGGAAACCTCCATGGCGTTCATGCCTTCAAAGCTGTCCTTCCATTCCTCAAAGGGCGCAATTGTCGTATAGGCAGCCAAAACCGGTACGTTAAGCTTTTTCAGATAATCAAGGTTAATCGAACCGCCGGTAGTCATGGAAAATTTCATAACGTTCAGCAGCACGTCAATTGCCGGCACACCGTCCGCATTGCAGAAGAAGCTGTTGAAAACCTGCGTCAGACTGGGCATGCCCATCTCCTCCACCGGCATGCCGTTGCTGAAAACGCAGACAGCGTTGACGCCCTGTGCTTCCAGCTCTTCTATTATCGCAGTCTGGTAGGTCAAATCGCCCCACACCCATTCGTCGCGATAAAAAAGAATACCGGCTGTCGGACGGCCGCTGACGCAAAAATCACGCTGGTATTCCGCTAAATCGGTATATACCTTTTTCGCGCGCGGGTGATAAATACCGCACCAGTGAATCGGATTAGGCTCATCGACTGTAATAGTCTCACCTTGCAACAGCTGCTGCAGATATAACCACAGATTGCTATAGTTGATTTCGCCGCCGAACATGCAATATTTTTTGATAACAGCAAGCTGCTCTGGTGTCAGTCCCTGCGCCAGCTCGCCCTCCTTGCTGCCGGCAGCATCAATATAAAAGGGCAGGCGCAACTGCTTCAGCAAGCTTACACAGCGCTGCAGAAACGGTGTATCCAGACCTGTACCCATCCATTTCATAATGACCAGCTTGGAGCCGGCAAGCTCCTTGTGCCATTTATCATCCCAAGCCGTCGCATCTGTAATCCAACGGCAGGCGCAGGCATTATCTAGCTTGCCTTCCTGCTGCAGCTTTTCCATAGTCTGCTGCATCATACCCATGCGGCGAATAACATTCGTCAAGAAAATAACCTTCATAATTTCCACCTCATCTTAAAAGAACTGCTTCTGCATTCTGCGCAGCAGATACAGGAAGTACGGCGTACCTAAAAACGCCGTCATAATGCCTACACGCACCTCTGCCGGCGGCATAATAATGCGTCCCAGCGAATCGCAGAATACCAAAAAGGCTGCGCCGCCAAGTGCGCTGGCAGGCAAAAGCACGCGATGGTCAGGACCGATAAGCATACGCATCATATGCGGAATAACCAAGCCGACAAACCCGATATTACCACTGACGCAAACGGAGGTAGCAGTAGTCATAGCTGCTACAAAAAGCAGCCCCATGCGGAAAGCAGTAACAGGCATACCAACGGCTTTGGCTTCCGTTTCGCCCAGCACCAGAATGTTCAGGTGACGTGCCAGCAGGCACATAATAATAATGCCGCACAGCACAGGTCCCACTGCCAGATATACGTGCTCCCAACGACGGTAATCAAGACCGCCGACCATCCAGAACAGATATTGCTGCAGCTTCTGCTCGTTCATAAATGTAAGCAGACCGGATGTAATCGCACCCAAAAGCATACCCACGGCAACGCCTGCCAAAAGCAGCGTCATAACAGGTATTTTGCCGTTACGCATCGCCAAAAATACCGTCAGGCACACAGCACAGATACTGCCGCAAAAGGCAAAGGCCGGCATAGCAAACATGCTGCCAGAGGCTGCACCCAAAGCAATAGAAAGCACGGCACCGGTAGCAGCACCGGAGGAGATACCGATAAGACCGGGATCAGCCAGCGGGTTGCTGAAGATGCCCTGCATTACAGCGCCGGAAATCCCCAGCGCCGCACCTACAAGCACACCTACCAGCATACGCGGCAGACGGATATACCAGATAACGGCAAGCTGCTCCCTGCTGTAATCAGCATCCGTAAAGCCTGGCAGATTCAACTGAGAGCCGATAACCGCCAACGCTTTGCCCACAGGCACATCTATCTGACCGAAGGTCAGCGATACACAGGCAATAACAACTAAGAGAACTGCTAAAAGAATAATAGCCAATGGACTCCGTTCACGTTTAATAATCATCTACAAACACACTTCCTCAAAAAATTTCCGGATATACAGCATGCGCGATGTTTTCAATAGCATCGACAATATGCTGGCTGGCAACATAGCGGTATTTGTCCGAAACAAACTTAATCTGCTTGTTGCGTACAGCCTTGACATCACGATAAGCAGGGTCATTCATTACGGCATAAGCATAACCCTGCACATCCTGTTTATTGTTATAATTCCAGGTCGGCAGCATAAAAATATCCGGATTTATGCGTACCACCTGTTCCTTGCTGATAGCAGGCATACCATGCTCACTCTTGTTTTCATCGGCAACAATGGCTGCGCCGTTAATTACATGCGCCATCGTCAGCATGCTGTCGAGCAAATCTCCTCTCCGCCCCATGGCAGAGGTAAAATTAAAGGCTACAGCAACGCGCCTTTCGCTTGACGGAATCCGCCGCAAGCGTTTTTGCAGCTGCTGCAGGTGCGTGTCCATCTTCTGCACCATCAGCTCCCCCTGCTGCTTTTCGCCTACCGCTGCAGCTATGCCGCGGATTTTTTCGCACATCTGCTGATAATTATGCGGACTGCGCGCTATATACACAGGCACGCCCAACCCCTCCAGACTGCGGACCAAATCACTTGAGGTAGCAGTCGAAGCAACAACAAGATCAGGCTGCAATGCGTAAACCGCTTCGGTATTTTCCGGCACCTTGCGTCCCACAGTATAGGCCTGCTCCTTGGTAATAAAGCTGATTTCGCTGTCGCCTGCCCAACGGCTGTAGGCCATAATACGTTTTATGTCAACTAAATCGGTAAGGATTTCATCCGTACCATATGTAAGCGAAACTATCCGCTGCGGCTTATGCTCAAAGTGCAGCGTCCTTCCGGCATCGTCCGTAACGCTGTAGGCTGCATCCGCCGCCGGCGGTGCAGGAACATCGGCAGCCTGCTGCTTACTGCATCCTGCAGTAAATACCAAAAGCAACAGGCTTATAATCATCAATAGCTTTTTCATAGACCACCTACTCTACTTTATTCTTTTTCCTGCGGATAAAGCAATTCCACAGTCGCTCCAGCATGTAAGCACTGCCCTGCAGGCCTACCATCGGCTGCTTGGTAATAAACACCTCATCATTCGTAGGATAGCAGATATTGCAGGCATCAAAGCTGCACTGCTTTCTGCGATAAAGAACCGAGCTTTCGCTGCTGCTTGCCAGCAGCAGTACATTTTCACAGGTTTTAAAATATTCACTGATGGCAGCATCGTCCACGCCGACAGTGTAAATCGCCTCTGCAGTGTCGCAGGCAGGCGCATCTTTGAGCGGTTGCTGGCAGATGACCGTCAGACTGCCGATATCGGTCCATTCGGTGCGCAGCGTCTGTGCGAGGCACAGCGCCTGCGTCGCAGGCGCGCTGACGAGCACGTTGTCAAACCACATGCTGCCCCAAAGTGCAATCGCTTCATTATTACGGCTCATCAGGTAATTATCCTGCGCCTGAGCTTCTGCCGTCACCTTGTCCATAGCGGGTGCAGGCAGCTGCGCATTTATCTGCTGCAGCCAGAGCAGCGTTCCCTGTACACCGTAAGGCAGTCCGGCAAAAATATACGGCGTGCCGTATTGCTTCTGCAGATATTCGGCAAGCGGCAACCCCAGCTCCGCATTCGTAACAATGTTCAGCGCAGCTTCAGGCAAACGCTGCAGCTCCTCCAGCGTGCATTCGCAGCCGGGAGTGCACAGCACCTCATAGCCTGCCAGCTGCAGTAAGCGTTTTAATTCCCGCGTATCGGCCGCACCCTGCAGATAAAATTCCGATTGTCCTAAAATATTCACTGCCAAGGACTTTGCTGTCGCAGTCTGCGGCAACAGCTGCGCAAACAGCTTCTTGGCAGCCTTGGCGTAGCCCTCGGCAAAGCCGCCGACCATACCGCCGCTGTCCAACGTAACTACCGGAAACGGCAGCTGCAGCTTGCGCGCCATGCCTGCCAGGTCATCACCGATTAAGCTCAGTGAACAGCTGCTTTCCAAAAGCAGTATCGACGGCTTGTGACCATTCTCCAACATGCGCTGCAGTTCCTGCGTCACATATTCCTCGGAGCCGTAAATAACAGCGTTATTATCAGGCTGCGAGCCGTAAAAGCGCGTATACATATCGGGACGCGCCTTTTCCAGATGTCTCAAAGCATAAAAATAACACCACAACGGTCCGTTAATCAAAACCTCACTCTTGTCAATAGCAGCGAAAAAGGCTCCTGCACCTGTCAGCGCACAGGTATCCACACGCTCGCAGATATTGCCCCAACCTTGCTTTTCAGACATAGCGCACGCCTCCCTTCAGCCTGCTGCACAGGCTCTGATAGATTCCCTGCATCATCTTGACCTCACCGGCAACGGCAACCTGCGGCAGCATCGGCAGGAAAATTTGGCGTGCCTCCTTATTCTGCAGTTCGTGCGTTGTCAGCACAATGTCTGCATCTGCTACCAGCTTTTCACCCTCCGCCGTAGTATAAACAGGCACATCGCTGTTTTCCTGCACAACCTTCAGCATCGCTTCGCGCTCATCACCGTCATAGGAATCCAAGAGAATAATGCCGGTAAGATTCAAGCGCAAAAGCTTGATGGTCTGCAGGATATTCCCCGGATGAAAATATCTCAGAATACGGCCGATGCACAGCACTGTTTTCTTGCCTTCCGTTACCGGCAGAAAATGCTGCAAATGCTCACTTAAGCGCTGCTGCTCCAGCCTCAGCACCTGCTCTGCCAACGCCTCACGTCCCAGCATACGGCCGATGCTGATAATCCAGTCCTGCGTTTCCTGCCAGCCGACAGGATAAATATCAGCCAGATAATGTGTGCCGTATTTTTCCTGCAGCTGCTCCGCAACCTTACGCAAGCCGATATGCGTCTGCCCGCGGCCGCCAAGCACAACCGCATATTCGGCAGCCGCCACCTTTTCCAGCTCATCCATAGCCATATAGCCGGGGAACTGACCGATAACCTCTACGCCGAACTCCTGCAGAATACGGGTAACCTCTTTTGCGTAATGGCCCCACGGTCCGCCGTTATCGCCTAAAAGCAGGACGCTGTCCTTTTGCTTGGTACAAGGCTTGACGAAGCGCTCCAACAGCTTCTGCGTAATTTCAAAATATCCGTCATAATATTCCGCACCCAAAAAGCCGCAGCATTCCACAGTAAGGATAGGAACATTGTATTCCTCCTCCACCTCGCGTGCCACGGATTCCACATCGTCACCGATAACACCGGCAACGCAGGAATTGGCAATCATCAGGCATTTTGGCTTATAGGTTTCAATGGCAAAGCGCAAACATTTTTCCAAACGCGCCACACCGCCGAAAATTGCGTCCTTTTCCTGCATCTGGCTGCTGAGCAGCGGAACGGAGCCCCATTGCTCGCGTTCATTCTCGGAAAGCGTGCGGTATTGGGAATTGATATCCATCGTGCGTGCTACATGAGCACAGGCACGCGGGCTGTGAAAAACTACTACAGCGCCGTCCATGTAGGCAACAGCGCGCCACACGCCCGGCATGCTGCAGCTGCAGCTTTTGCGTGCACTGTAAAAGCGTCTTGTTTTAATTGCCATATTCGGCCACCAGCTTTTCAAGCTCCTCAAAGCTCATCGGCGTAGGAATAGCCATGTTTTCATTATGCCAGATATCATGCGCCAGCTTGCGGTAAACACCGGCCTGAGCGCTTTCCGGTGCATATTGCAGCACTGTCTGGCGATTATTTTCCGCCTTATTAACGATTACGTCACGCGGAATAAAGGCAATCAGCTGAGTGTGCAGGCGTTTGGCGAATTCCTGCAGCAGCTGCTGCTCGTTCGGTGTATTACGGCCGTTGCCGATGATACCGCCCAAACGCACACCGCCGCGCATAGCAAAGCGCTTAACGCCCTTGGCGATATTGTTGGCAGCATACAGGCTCATCAGCTCGCCGGAAGAAACAATATATATATCAGTTGCGTAGCCCTCGCGGATTGGCACAGCAAAGCCACCGCAAACTACGTCACCTAAAACGTCATACATAATCAGATCCTCGTCCGTCAGCACCTCCAGCGAACGCAGCTTTTCCAGCGCCACAATAATACCACGGCCCGCACAGCCTACGCCCGGTTCAGGACCGCCGGCCTCTACGCATTTAATGCCGTTATAGCCAGTATGGACAATATCCTCTGCCGCAACCTCATCATTATCGCGCACCATGTCCAGCACAGTCTGGCTGCAGATACGTCCCAGCAAAAGTCTGGTAGAATCATTTTTCGGATCGCAGCCGATCTGGCAAACCTTAAGACCATCCTCACTGAATGCAGCCGACAGATTTGATGTTGTTGTGGACTTGCCGATACCGCCCTTACCATAAATCGCAATTTTTTTCATTAGACATTGACCTCCATCCTATACTAAAAAACTTCTATTCAACTAGCAAGAAAATATGATATAATTTACTAGATAAAAAGAAGTGATATTACTTCTTTTAATATTAAACTATATACTAGTATTATAGTCAAGCTTATGAGGAACAATTATGATTAATAAAGACAAGCGAAAGTACTTTACTGCCGGCGAGCTGGCAGCAATTTTTAATATATCTAAGCAGTCATTGCTCTACTACGACAAGGTTAACCTGCTTTCACCGGATTTTGTCAGTGAAAATGGCTACCGCAATTATTCTATCCAGCAATTTCTGGATTTGGAGATAATCGTCAACCTGCGTGCGCTGGATATCAGCATTGCCAATATCAAAAAATATCTGGAGGACCGCAGCAAGGAGCATTTTCTGCAGCTGCTGCAGGAAAAAACAGCGGAATGTCAGGCAATCATCCACAACAATCAGGAAATCTGCGACACCATCGAACGCATCAAGGAGGATATGCACGTCAAGGAGCTTAATACATGTCGCCACCTGACGCTCAGCTGGCAAAATGACCGTCTGCTGCGTCTGACGCCGCTTGCGGAAAGTGATGACGGCAAAAGCCGTATTACCAAATTTGCCCGTCATGGGCAAAGACGCGCGCATCACAAGGGAGCACTGCCTAATCATGCAGGCTGGGTTTTAGACCAGGAAAGCTTTTTTAAAAAGCATGAATTTCAACGTTCACAGGCATATTTTTCCTGCGTCACCAGCGCCACCAAGCATAGACAGTCCATCAAAATGACGTTGCCTGCCGGTCTGTATCTGGAAATTATTTTTTCTGGTACCTTTTGCGAGAACGCTGAAAAATTATCCCAGCGCATCGAACGCTTTCTACAGACCAATGATTTGGAGCCTGTCGGCAATATTTATATCCTTCCTTTGGAAAATCATTGGTTCTCCTGCGACTGCGAGCAGTACGTCAACAAAATCTTTCTGAAGGTTGAGGATAAAGATACTTCCTCTCTGACGTAAAAATTCTCCCGCGTTATGCTTAAAACTACACCTTTACGTATAATGTCTAAGATAGCCTTTACTGAGTCCGCTCCATGTGAGCGGACTTTTTGCATGCAAAAAACGCTAAAAACTTCAAAGCCTTTAGCGTTTTTGTTTACGTTTTACGTTCTTCAATTAAGTGCCTTCTACACAGCCTCACAGCTGCAGCTGACTCAAAAAGTTTAAGCTGTTCAACGGCTTATCTGTCTGAAAGAAGATAAACTTGAAGAGAATTTTTTCCAGCTCCATGAGCGCACCGCCTCGCACCTTAAAGGGCGTCGGCTGCTCGTAATCGAGCTGCGCCAGCCACTGCCACAGCTCGCGTGTTTCTGCACCACACGGCTCCAGACCGTCACCATTATAGGTGCTTCTACAGCTGCTGCAGATAAGCCCGCCCTGCAGCGGACTGAACCACGCATTCTCCTGTGCCGTCACAGCCTCACCGCAATGCACGCAATGCGTAAGCTGCGGTGCAAAGCCCGTAGCCGCCAGCAATTTTATAGCATAGGACAAAACAACTAGACGCGGATTGCGCTGCATCAGCGCCGCCAGGGCAGCGCCCAGCATTTCATAAAGCTCCGGCTGCGGCACTCTGTCCTCCGTCAGTACGGCAGTAAGCTCCGATGCTACCGCCGCATAAGCCATCTGCTGCATATCCATAGACTTGGGCATCTGCAAAAGCTCACAGCTGCGCAGCTTGTCTATCTTCTGACCCTGCTGAACCTCAATATGCAGATTGGCAAAGGGCTGCAGCAATCTGCCATGTATATTTTTTTCATAGCGGGCACCATAGGCGATAAAGCGCAGCTTGCCATGCTCCTTCGTAAAGCAGACCGCATATTTATCAGCCGTCTGCCAGTTTTTCACATGCAAAACAAGCGCATCATCTGCCAAAAGCTCCCTTTGCGACTCACTCATCCTGCTGTTCTTCTTTCTGTTCCTGCTCCTGCGGCAGCTTCGCAGCCAGCACGCGCACTACGCGGAAGCCCTCCGTGCGCAGCACCTTAAAGCTGTAGCCGGAAATCTCTACAGCATCGCCAATCTCAGGCTTGCGCCCAAGCAGACCGAATACATAACCGCCGATGGTATCCTCCTCAGGATCATCAAATACAATCGGCAGCTGCTCTGCCACATCGTCCAGCAGCACCATGCCGTCAAATTCAATCCTGCCATCGGGAAGCTGCAACACGTCCGGCGGCTCCTGCGCTTCATGCTCGTCCTGAATATCACCGACGATTTCCTCTACGAGGTCCTCCATCGTAATCAGGCCTGCAGTACCACCGTACTCATCTGCCACCAGTACCATCTGCACATGACGCTGCTGCATCAGACGCAGTGCCTTCGGCACAGGCATAGCTTCCGGAATAACGACAATCGGACGCATCAGGCGACGCAGGTCAAAGGTAGTCTGCCCCGGCTTAAGCTTCAGCAAATCACGCACATGCAGCGTACCCACAACCTGGTCCTTATCCTCCATGCAGAGCGGATAGCGTGTATGATGACTGCTGCGTACAACAGCCATATTTTCTGCCAGCGTATCATCCAAAAACAGGCATACCATATCCTGTCTTGGCACCATGACCTCGCGCGCCACACGGTCGGCAAAGTCAAAAACATTGCCGATCATGCTGCCCTCGACATGATCAATCTGGCCGTGGCGCTCGCTGGCACTCACCAGCTGGCGCAGCTCGTCCTCACTGCTGGCGCTGCCCTCCTTGTGCCAGGTGCCTGTTTTCAGGTAATACCAGGCAAGCGGCAGTCTGTGCCAGAAATCAATCAGTTTCTGAAAAAAATTGATAAGTCCTCACTCCTTGTAGCCAAGCTGCTTCAAGGCTTTATCCTTGTTACGCCAGTCAGCCTTAACCTTAACCCATAAATCCAAAAAGACCTTGCAGTACAGCAGGTTTTCGATATCAGCACGCGCCTGCTGTCCAATTTTCTTTAGCAGGCTGCCCTTAGCGCCGATAACAATGCCCTTTTGCGATTCTCGCTCTACAAAAATTGTTGCTCTGATATAAACGTTTTCTTCGTCGCGCTCCTTGAATTCGTCCACCTCAACCGCTACGGAATGGGGAATTTCATCACGCGTCAGGCGCAATACCTTCTCACGGATCATTTCAGCGGCAATCACGCGCTCCGGCTGGTCGGTAATCATATCCTCCGGGAAGTACGCCGGTCCCTCCGGCAGATGCTTAGTGATTTCCTGCACCAGTCCTGGGAATTCGCTGTCATTCAATGCGGAAACAGGTACAATCGCCGCAAATTTATACAGCTTATTATAACCTTCCATAATCTGGAACAGCTTTTGCTTGTCTGCCAGCTTGTCAATTTTATTTACTACCAAAATTACCGGTGTTTTTACCTTCTGCAACAGGTTCAGGATATAATCCTCGCCTGCGCCGCGTTTTTCGGTTGCATCCACTACAAAGAGGACAACGTCAACCTCCTGCAGGGTGCTTTCTGCCGTACGCACCATGTATTCGCCCAGCTTATGCTGTGGCTTATGGATGCCCGGCGTATCAAGAAACATAATCTGTGCGTTATCAGTATTCATAATGCACATAATCTTATTGCGTGTAGTCTGCGGTCTGTCGGACATAATAGCGATTTTTTCGCCTATCAGACTGTTTGTCAGAGTGGACTTGCCCACATTCGGACGTCCCACCATTGCCACAAAGCCGGCATAATGTTTAGCTTCTTCGTTGTTTACCTTCTTTATCTTAATCAGCTCCTGTTATCATAATTCAAAACCATACGGCAGCAACTCTTCTACCGTAGTAATTTTAAAGTCACCCTTCATATTTGCCAAAATCACGGTTTGGATACCAAACTCGCGCATTACCTGTCTGCAGGCACCGCAGGGAGAAACGGGGCCAGAGGTATCTGCAACTACGCACAGCTCTGTCATCTCACGCTCACCGGCGCAGGCAGCATGGAAAATAGCGTTACGCTCGCCGCAGACACAAAGTCCGTAGGAAGCGTTTTCCACATTGCAGCCACCGTAGATTTTTCCGTTGGCACAGCGTACTGCCGCACCTACAGCAAAGTTGGAATAAGGAATGTAAGCATTCTTACGGGCAGCAACCGCTGCATCGTACAATTCGCGCCAAGCCGGGGATAATTCATTCAGTTTTACGTCTTTCATGGAAAGCACCTCCTATGTTTTTTACAGGTTAGTTATAAATAATTGTGCATTAAGCATCAATGAATACCTGTGGGATGGTCAAAATATTCTTCGGAAAGGTTAATCGCACGCAGAGCTTCCTCCTCTTTCGCACGCATTTCAGCCTTATCCTCCTCCGTCATATGGTCATAGCCCAACAGATGGAACATACCATGCACTGCCAGATACGTCATTTCGCGCTCCAAGCCGTGCCCGTATTCCTCTGCCTGACGCAGTGCTGTTTCCGCCGAAATGATGATATCACCGAAAAGATGCTCCTCCGGTCCGCCGATCAGCTCCGGCTCATCTTCATCCTCGCAGTCCTCGTCCAACGCAAAGCTCAAAACGTCGGTAGGCTTATCCATACCGCGATACTCACGGTTCAGCGCATGGATTTCCTCATCGTCGACAATAGTTACATCAACTTCGGACTCCTCCGGCAGCTCATTCAAGCGTGCTACTGCCTGCAAGCCCTCCTGCAGGCGCTCCAGCACCTGCGCGGAAAGCTCCAGCTTCTGCTGGTCATTTTCCAAATTAATTATCATGCTTGTTTTTCTCCGTTATATTTTTCTTTTTGTTTTTCAAAGCGTTCATAAGCCTTGATGATGGAACCCACGATTTCGTGGCGCACAACATCCTGCTCGCTGAACTTTATCACGCCGATTCCCGGAACATTTCCCAGAATACGCGCAGCGTCCTTCAGGCCGCTGTTCTTGCCGCCCGGCAAATCTATTTGCGTGATATCGCCGGTAATAACCATCTTACTGCCAAAGCCAAAGCGCGTCAGGAACATTTTCATCTGCTCCGGTGTAGTATTCTGCGCCTCGTCCAAAATGATGAAGGCGTCATTCAGCGTGCGTCCGCGCATGTAGGCCAGCGGTGCAACCTCAATCGTGCCCTTGGTGAGATACTTTTGGAAGGTTTCTGTGCCCAGCATATCATAAAGACCATCGTAAAGAGGACGCAGGTACGGGTCTACCTTATCCTGCATATCACCCGGCAAAAAGCCCAGCTTTTCGCCTGCTTCTACCGCAGGACGCGTCAAGATAATGCGCTCCACCTCTTTTTTCTTCAGCGCCGCTACTGCCAGCGCCACTGCCAGGTAGGTTTTGCCTGTGCCTGCAGGTCCGATGCCCAAGGTTATATAGTTATGGCGGATGGTTTCCACATACTGCCACTGTCCCAATGTTTTGGCCTTCACCTGACGGCCACGGTTGTTAACGATAATCGTATCAGCGTACATGCGATGCAGACTTTCCAAATTTCCTGCCTTCACCATATACATGCTGTAACGCACATCATGCGTTGTCAGCGGCAGTCCCTGACGGTACAAAAACAGAAGCTCCTGCAGCAGCTGTTCCAGCTGTGCCACCTCTTCGGCACGTCCGCTCATTGTAATCTGATTGCCGCGCGCGACGATTGTACAGTCAAAAGCACCACGGATTAAACGCAGAAATTCATCATTACGTCCGCAAATGCCAACCATTTCCTGTTGGTCAACAGTTTCGAGTATACCTTGCATTTTTTCTTCTTCACTAGCCAAGCAATTTCCTCCTACCTGTTTTAAAAGGGGTATTAACGTTTTTCTATCGTAACCTTCTTAATGATAACAGGCTCCAACGGTTTATCATTGGAATCTGTTGCTGTTTTGCCGATTTTATAAACAACATCCATGCCCTTGCTTACCTTGCCGAAAACAGCGTGCTTACCGTCAAGCCATTTAGTTTCACGCAGGGTGATAAAGAACTGGCTGCCGCCGGTATTCGGGCCGCGGTTTGCCATGGAAATTACACCGGGGCCGTCATGTAGCAGCTTACTGCTGAACTCATCCTTAATAGTATAGCCGGGACCACCGGTACCGTTACCGGCAGGGTCACCGCCCTGAATCATAAAGTTATCGATTACGCGGTGAAAGGTAAGGCCGTTATAAAAGCCCTTTTCTGCCAGCGTAATAAAATTCTTCGACGTTTCCGGTGCATAATCTGTTGCCAGCTTCACCTCAAAATCGCCCATGCTCGTGTTGAAAACAGCCGTCGCAGGCTCTGCCTTCGGCGCCTGCTCCTGCTTTTCCTGACCGCAGGCTGTAAGTACCAGCGCGCACACCAGCATCAGGCAGATTATTAAAAATTTCTTCATGCTCTTTCCTCCCATAGAAAAGGATATAATTTCTCAAGTATATTATACAACTAACAAGCGCCGCATTTCAAGCGTTTGCCCAGCCAATCGCTCAGCAACGCGCCTGCCTGCTCACTGTACTGCGTAAAGCTGTGGTCGCCGCCTTCAAAGATATGCAGCTCTGCCGCCTCGCCAACGGCTGCGGCGTTGCGCTGCCCCTGCTCTGCCAGCACCACCTCATCCGCACTGCAGTGCAGCAAAAGTACAGGCAAAGGCTGCGCTTTTTGCAGCAATGCAGGCAAATCGTATTGGTCAAAGTCCGTCAGGAAATCCGGTGTCAAATCGCATTCGCCGCGTTCATCGTTAAAATGCAGGGTTTCGCCGCTGTCCAGACGACGATATTCGTCCTCCGTCATCACATAGCGGAAGGTAAAGCGCAGATTATTCGGCGTTGCCCACAAAATCAGGCCGGCAAGAGCGCAGTCCTGCGCTGCAGTAATAATGGATGCTGCACCGCCAAGGCTGCGTCCCAAAAGAAACAGCTTACAGCCGGGCTGTCTGCGGCGTACCTCCGCCAGTACGGCGCGCAGCTCCTCTACCTGACGCGAAATTATCTGCGTACCCGTAAAGTTAAAGCGCACTACGGCAGCGTGTGCAGCAGCCTGCTGCGCCACTCCTGCAGCGCGCCCGCCGCTGTCGCGGCTGCCGCGGAAGCCATGCGCCATAACAAGTACAGCATTATTCTCACTCCGATTCGGTTCTACAACACACTCTATTTCCCCTAACGGTCCTTGAAATATAAAGGTATCCTTCAGCATCTTCACTCACTCTTTTCGTAAAATTTTAACGCATTACCTGAAGCATTCAGCGACTCGCTGCATAACGCATTTTTTAACGTATCACCTTAAGCTTCTAAGCTCACGTTCAACCCTAAGTCTTTTTCACGCGTAGCACTTAAGCGTTTTTATTGTCAGACATTCTATACAGGCACACGCCCATGCGCCCTGTTTTGCCCTGCTCCGCGCGGTAGGAACAGAACATTTCGTGGTTATGCTCTGTGCAGACGCCGGCAGTAAGGATATTTTCCGCCTTTAATCCTGCGTCCAGCAGTACCTCGCGGTTATAACCCCACAAATCCAGCAGATACTTGCCCGGCTTTTCTGCTCGTGGCGCAAAGAACTGCTCGTAGCCTTCAGCCTTACTGCGCACAAAGTCGTCCACCTCATAGCAGCATTGGCCGATAGAAGGACCAATCGCCGCAACGATATCTGCGGGACGGGAGCCGAAGGATTGCTGCATAGCTTCTACAGTATTGCGCCCAATCTGTGCTACCGTACCGCGCCAGCCTGCGTGTGCCACAGCGCACACGCCTTGGCGCTCGTCGGCGAAAAGCAGCGGCACGCAGTCTGCAAAAAATAGCAGCAGCGGTACGTTTGCCAGATTCGTAACCAAAGCATCCGTATCCTTAATCGTATCAGCAAGCGTAGTAGCACCGGCGCCAACCAAGGCTTCATCTACAACAGCAACATTGCTGCCATGCACCTGCTCGCAGGTAGTAAATTTTGATGCGTCCAAACCTAGAACCTGCGCAAACAGGCGACGGTTCTGCAGCACCAGTTCCACCTCATCACCCACATGCAAAGCCAGATTCAAAGTACCCGGTACCATGTCGCTTTCTCCATGCAGACGACAGCTGCAGGCATTACCGAAGCCCGCCTGCATCAAACGAGGGAACATTCCCCACCAGATATTATTTTTTTGCGTAATGATAAAATCCTGCATCAAAACCGCTCCTTTTATCTCTAATACCAAAAGAGACGGCTAATGCCGTCTCCCTTTGCAAGTGCCTGCGGCACCCTTTTGCTATTTACTTTTGATATGCTGGCACACCTTCCGGTATATCCAGCACTACGGTGATAATCACCGTGCTGTCGGTAGCCTTGGCTGCTGTGTCCATAAACACAACCTTGGCACCATTATCCAGATAATAATTAACCTCTTTCACAGCTCCGTTATTGTTATTGGAAAACGTAAAGAGTCTTTCCTTAGCCAGTGCCGAGCCGCTGAAGCCGGCCACCAGCATAAGAGCCGTTAAAGTAAGCAGTAAATACTTCTTCATATTTTGCACCTCTATTTTGCGTCTTTAGATTTCTGCATGATGCGTTCCAGCTCCTGCATAAAATTACGCACATCGGCAAACTGACGATATACGGAAGCAAAGCGTACATAAGCAATCTGATCCGTCTGCTCCAGATACTTCATAACCAGCTCACCAATCTGGGCGCTGGGAATTTCCGCATCCGCACTCATCCGCAGCTCTCGCTCGATGCTGTCGGCAATCTCTTTAATCTTTTCATAAGGAACTGGGCGTTTTTCGCAAGCCTTCAAAAGACCTGCCAGCAGCTTTTTACCGTCAAAAAGCTCGCGACGACCATCCTTCTTGCTGACAACAAGCGGTGTTTCCTCATATTTTTCATATGTAGTAAAGCGTTTGCCGCAATTAGGGCATTCTCGTCTGCGACGGATAGAACAGCCTTCCTCTACAGCACGGCTGTCGATAACACGGCTGTCTCGGTAGGAGCAAAACGGGCACTTCATATTACTGCCTTCCTTTCAATCAGTGACGCAGCCATGGCGGAATTTCATTCGGATCGGAGAAATTCTTGATAACACCGCTACTGTTGCGGTTGATAGATGCTGGACCGCCAACTGCATTTTTGGTAACAGGAGATTTCTTCTCAAAGCCTGTTGCGATAACCGTAACACGGATTTCGTCATTAAGGCTTTCATCAATAACAGCACCGAAGATAACCACTGCATTGGGATCTGCTGCTTCATTGACAATATTGGCAGCTTCGTTAACGTCAAACAGGGACAGCTCCTTGCCGCCGATAACGTTAATCAGTACGCCGCGAGCACCATCGATAGATGCTTCCAGCAGCGGGCTCTTGATAGCAGCTTCGGCTGCAGCCTTGCCGCCGCCTTCGCCCTTAGCGGTACCAACGCCCATCAGAGCGCTGCCTGCATTGGACATAACAGTCTTGACATCGGCGAAGTCAACGTTAATCAGACCGGGAACAGCAATCAGGTTGGAAATGCCCTGAACGCCCTGACGCAATACGTCATCGGCCTTTTTAAATGCTTCCAGCATGGAAGTACGTTTTTCGATAATCTGCAGCAAACGGTCGTTAGGAATAGTTACCAGGGTATCAACCTTTTCCTTCAGGTTGACAATGCCTGCCTCAGCCTGCTTCATGCGGCGAGGACCTTCAAAGCCAAAGGGTTTGGTTACAACGCCGACAGTCAGCGCACCGATTTCTTTGGCACATTCCGCAACAACGTGCGCAGCACCGGTACCGGTACCACCGCCCATACCTGCGGTAACAAATACCATATCTGCACCCTTCAGGGATTCCAGAATCTGGTCACGGGATTCTTCGGCAGCTTTTTCGCCGATTTCAGGGTTTGCGCCTGCACCCAGACCTTTAGTCAGCTTTTCGCCGATTTGGATGCGTTTTTCTGCCTTGGAAAGCATCAGGCACTGCTTATCGCAGTTCACTGCAATAAATTCTACGCCGCTTACGCCGGCGTCGATCATACGGTTTACGGCGTTATTGCCGCCACCGCCTACACCAATTACTTTAATATTGGCCAACGGTTCAAAGGTTGTCTCTACGTCATCAAACATATTCTACGTCCCCCTTAGCTTTGGGTAGCTTATTTATAAAAAAATCATTTTTATATTGTTCAACATGAAAGTGCTATTTTCCTGCTTATTAATGAATTTTTTTCTTCATCTTCCGACAGGACACTTATTTGCCCATATAAAGGCGACGGATAATTCCCAGATTCTGGAAAATACGCATACCGAAAATCAGTACCGCTACCAGATATAAATCGATACCGATCAGATTACCTGCATAGCACAAAAAGGCAGTCAGGATACCGTTGATAAAGAATCCGGAAATGAAAACCTGAGTATCATAATTGCCTTCGAGTGAAGCACGTACACCGCCCAGTACTGCATCCATACCGGCCATAACGGCTACGGCAAGCAGACGTGCGTATTCGGGCGGCACTCTGAAAGGACAGTAAACACCGAGTATAAGACCAAGCAAAAGGCCGGCAAATGCAAATCCAATCATTTCGCTGCCTCCTTGCTTTCCACTGTCTTAGCGTATTCAAAGCTACGCGGTGCTTTAAGCGCCGGAATATGCAGCTTTTCAACAGTCTTGATTTTTACCTGAATGCCCCAGAACTCAAAGGTTTCTACAACACCGCCACGCAGACGCAGGGCACTGCTCAGAGTTTTAGGAGCGCCTATAGCCTTTATAACATAAGGCGGAGCGCTGCGGACATTGTTTACCGAAATAGTAGGTCCGGCACAACGAATCTCGCTCATAGCTACAATGCGCTGATCGTTGACAGAAATTGCTTCCGCACCGGCAGCACGCAGCTCGTTGAGTACACGCAGCAAATCTTCATCATGAATAATGTACAAATTAGGATTTTCGCCGGACTTTTTGGCAATATTGCTGTCATCCAGCAAAATCTCAATGCCTTCGCCCTCTACGTCAGTCGTGCCTGCCATCAGCTTCATACGGTCATCAGCAGGATCCTTGGCAGCACCTGCTCGCAAGGTTTCCAGCTCCGTCAGCAGCTGCTTGTTCTCGGCTTCCATAATCTTCAGGCGTTCCGACAAATCCTCTACGCGGTCCATACGCACATTGCGTTGAAGCTCTGTAGTTTTATACTGTACCGAAAGCATAAATCCCAACACCATGAATACCACGGCAATCAACAGCTTGCCCTTTAAATCCATAGTAAAAATTTCTTTCATTATCTCACCCTCACTGTGACATCAGCTGCAACAGCTTTGCAGCTGTAACAAGTTAACAGCAATTTATTTTGGCAAAAGCTTGATATATGGCTTACCGAAGGTCAAATCAATATATTCAGCCTTAATGTTTTTATCTTTAATCTCGTTGAACACAGTCATAAACACAGAAGCCTTCTGTGATACCTCCTGCACCCTGCCCAGACGCACCGGAAAGCTGCCGCTCAGCTGCAGCTTGACATCCTGCTTATCATCAACGGCAATTTCACCGATACGCTGCAGTGCCTCCGGCGTCAGCTGCTGCAAAAATTGCAGAATCTGCAGCACACCCGTATTGGCAACCTTATCGCCCAGATAAAGATTACCGCATTTTATGCCGGCCAGCACAGGAGCCTTAGCATCCGGAATAGTAGTCGTCACACTAAGAACAACGCCGTTATAATCCACCTTCAGATAGCTGTGATAGGAATTGGCAACATAAAGCGCCGGCTGCCGTTCCTCTACGCTCACCTGCAAGGTTGCCGGAAAGCGGTAAGCCACCTCTGCATTCTTAAAGCGGACATCATGCAGCAAAGCCTCACGCAGACGGCCGGAGCTGGCATTGAAAAGATTCAACGGGCCTTGCCCGCAGCCTGCAAGCGAGATAACCTCTGCCTCCGTCAGCTGACTGCTTCCGTGAATGCTGACATTGCCAAAGGCAAATGCAGGATTATGCACATAGCGCCAGGCATATGTACATGTTACAGCAAGTACAGCCGTAGATACCAATAGGCGCACCAGGTGCCAGAATTTCCGGCGTCTGCGTCTGCGCAGTTGTTCGCGTATAGTCTGCGATGAATCCATGCTGCACCTCCTTTGGCTCCTAGTAAAACTTTTTTATTTAGCGCTCAGTAAAATTTTCTCGCACAGCTCCGGGAAGCTGATGCCAACAGCAGCAGCAGCCTTCGGAACCAGGCTGGTTGCCGTCATGCCGGGAACAGTATTTGCTTCAAGTACATAAGCAACACCATCCTCATCTCCCAGCATAGCATCTACACGCGCTACACCGGAAAGTCCCAGCAGCTTGTAGGTTTCTACGGCAATTTTTTGGATATAGGCAGTAGTTTTCTCATCAAACGGTGCCGGGCAGTGGTAATCCGTAGCACCCTTGGTGTATTTGGAATGGAAGTCATAGGCTCCGGAATGCGGTGCAATCCAGATAACCGGCAACGGCTTAGGCTCGCCGTTCTCTTCCATAATAGAAATCGTCAGCTCCTTGCCCTTGATGCACTTTTCTGCCAGCACATTTTCGGAATACTTGAAGGCTTCCTCCAGTGCAGGCACAACCTCTTGTGCAGTCTTGGGAATTACCACGCCGATGCTAGAGCCCTGAGTTGCTGCCTTAATAACTACAGGCAGACCGAACTCGGAAATAATTTTTTCTGCCAGCGTCTGCAAATCACCTGCATCATGCTTGTTGATAATCATGCAGGGTGCGGTAGGAATGCCTGCAGACTGCAGATAACGCTTCGTAGCGGATTTATCCATAGAAACAGCGCTTGCCAGTACGCCGCAGCCGGTATAAGGAATACCTGCTGCCTCCAGAATACTCTGCAAACGGCCATCCTCACCGTACATACCATGAACGGCGTTAAATACTACCTTAGCGTTCATATCACGCAGCTCGTTAATCAGATTAGACGGATTCAGCTCTACTTCCTTAGCATTATAGCCCTTTTCGCGCAGTGCGTTGGCAATAGCGCCGCCGGTAACACGCGAAATCTCGGCCTCAGAGGAAGGCCCGCCTAAAACAACAGCAACAACATCCTGCTTATTAATCTGCATTTCTTTCCAACTCCCTAACTAATTCTTCTCCAATTTTAAACACATCACCGGCACCGATGGTCATCACCAGATCGCCGGGACGTACAACGCGCTCCAGGTATTCCTCAGCCTTGGTCAGCTTGCCGATATACAGCACCTCCTGACCGGTCGCTGCTTTGATACCCTCCGCCAGATGCATGCTGCTCACGCCGGGAATTGCTTCCTCGCTGGCTGCATAAATGTCAGTCAGAATCAGCTCATCGCAATCCTTAAAGCATTCGCAGAACTCAGAGAACAGCAGCTTGGTACGGGTGTAGCGATGCGGCTGGAATACACACAACAGACGCTCAGGCTTCGTCTGTCTGGCAGCCTTCAGCGTTACGCCGATTTCTGTCGGATGATGCGCATAATCATCAACAACCCAGACACCATTGACTTTACCCTTGGTTTCAAAACGACGTTTGGCACCGCCGAACTTTTTCAGGGATGCAAGAATTTTGTCGGTAGCAATGCCCATCTCATGTGCAGCAGCAAACGCGCCCATAGAATTCAGCACATTATGTCTGCCGGGAACAATCAGATGAACCTCTGTCACAAATTCTCCCTTGTAGTACAGCTTGTAGCTGGTGCCGTCAACACCGTAGGAAATATCACGAGCAATGTAGTCAGCACCCTCGCCTTCTACGCCGTAGGTAATTACCTCTTTATCGGTTTCGGCAGCCAGACGGCGTACCTTGGCATTATCAAAGCAAAGGACTGCCTTGCCGCCTTCCTTGATGTTGCCTACAAACTGTTTAAAAGCCTGATATATATTTTCTTCTGTACCGTAATGGTCCAGATGATCATCTTCAATATTAGTTACTACAGCAAGATACGGATACAGCTTGAGGAAGGAGCCGTCGCTTTCATCCGCCTCCGCTACCACAAAGCGACCTGCGCCGTTGCGCGCATTACCGCCAAGGCTGCTTACCTCGCCGCCGATGATAACAGTCGGGTCAATACCGCTTTCTGCCGCAATGCAGGAAATCATCGCACTGGTAGTAGTTTTGCCGTGAGCGCCTGCAACAGCTACGCCGTCGGCAGCATTCATCACTGCAGCCAGCACATCGCTGCGGTGCAGCACGGGAATACCGCGCTTTCTGGCCTCCATCAGCTCCGGATTGTTGGGATGAATCGCTGTGGAAATAACTACAGCCTCGGCATCCTCCACCTGACTGGCAGCATGGCCCATATAAACCATAGCGCCTTCTTCCGCCAGATGTGCCGACATATGACCGGCATTTAAATCGGAACCGCTTACATCATAGCCGCGCTTAATCAATACATAAGCAATCGCGCTCATGCCGGCGCCGCCGATACCGATAAAATGTATATTATGCAGGTTTGCTAATTTGTTTTCAGCCACTCGAGGCCCTCCCTTATTGTTTAGTCAAGGCCACAGCCTCTTTGGCTATAACCTCTGCAGCCCGCGGTCTGCCAAGCTTTTGGGCCGCCGCATGCATCTGCTGCAATTCCTCTTCATGTACTAATAAATGCTCGATAAACTCCAACACGGTGTCGCCCGTCAGGTCCTTATCAAGAATAACCTTGGCAGCACCCTGAGCCTCTACCGCTCTGGCATTAAACTCCTGGTGATTTGCCGTAGCATACGGATATGGTACCAGAAGCGACGGCACTCCCTTAGCCATCAGCTCTGCCAAGCCGATTGCACCGGCACGGAATACTGCCAGATCGGCCGCAGCCAACGCTACCGGCATATTATGCAGATAAGGCTTGATAATAATGTTATCTGCCACACCGCCGCGCTTTTTGATTTCCGCCATATATGCGTCATAATTCACGTCACCGGTCGCATGCAGCACCTGTACCTCGGCTCTGCCGGAAAGCGCCAGCTCTGCCTCCAGCATAGCGTTGTTAATGGTGCGCGCACCACGGCTGCCGCCGGAAACGAGAATCGTTTTCTTCGCCGGGTCCAGCCCCAGCTCCTTAACAGCTTCCTCACGCGTATGCTGCAGAATTTCACTGCGGATAGGATTGCCGGTATATTCCAGCTCTGCCTTGCCGTGAAAATATTTGCCGCCCTCTTTATAACCTAAAAATACTTTACGCACATAACGTGACAAAATTTTATTGGTTACACCGGGCATAGCGTTCTGCTCCTGAATGCAGCAGGGAATTCCCCTTAACGCTGCCATGAAAACAATCGGGCCGCAGACATAACCGCCGGTACCGATTACCAGGTCCGGTTTTTCGTTACTGATAATCTTGTAGGCATCATATAAGCCGGCAAAAAGCTTTGCCGCGCTGCGCAGGGTATCCAGGCTCAGGCTGCGCTTAAAGCCTGCTACCTCAATGAACTGCAGCTTGTAGCCGTAGCGGGGAATGATATCCTTTTCCAAGCCCTGCTGTGTGCCAACGAAGCTGATTTCCGCCTCAGGCTGCAGTTTTTTTATCTGATCCGCAATGGTCAGGGCCGGATAAATGTGTCCGCCCGTACCGCCGCCGGAAAGAATTACCTTCACTTAACGTTACCTCCCTCCAGCTCGTGTACCAGCTTTTTAAAATAATTTCCGCGTTCGGGATAATTCTTAAACATATCAAAGGATGAGCAGGCCGGCGAAAGCAACACTACCTGTGGCTTATGTGCCATCGAATGCGCCTTGCTCACTGCGTCCTCAAAGCTGTCAGCCAGCACGATATTCTGCACGCCGCAGGCAACAGCTGCCTTGTTAAAGCGCTCCTTGGCAGCGCCCAGCAGAATCAGAGCATCAGTCTTTTCCTTAACAAGCTCCATCATCGGCTCCAGCGGCGTCAGCTTATCGTGGCCGCCTGCGAGCAGGATGATGTGGCCATCCTTGAAGGCCTCCAGCGCTTTAATTGTAGAATCGGTGTTGGTAGCCTTGGAATCATTGTAATACGGTACGCCATCAATCGTAGCAACGTATTCAATGCGGTGCTCAATGCTGCGGAAGTTACGCAGCACATCAGCCATATCGCTGATGCTCACACCGGCGAAAAAGCCGCAGGCAATGGCTGCCAGCACGTTTTCTTCGTTGTGACCGCCGAACAGATGCAGCTCGCTGATATTGCAGACAGTTTCCTGCTTGCCGTCCCAGCTGATGATAAAATTCCCATCCTGCATATAGATGCCCTGCTGCAGTTTTTCCTTACGGCTGAAGTAACACAGGCGGCCTTTAGTTTCCGCACCCCAGGTACGCACAATAGGATCATCGTAATTAAGCACCGTAACCTGCACTTCGCCCTGCTGACGGAAAATGTTCTTCTTCGCCTCGCCGTAGGCCTCCATCGTATGATGGCGCTCCAGATGATCCGGAGTCAGGTTCAGCACTACTGCGATGTCAGGGCAGAAGCTGCTGACTTTTTCCAGCTGAAAGCTGGAAAGCTCGGCAGCGAGCCAACCATCCTGAGGCAGGCTCTCTACCTCCTTGGACAGTGCTAGGCCGATATTGCCACCTACTGCAGAAGGCTCCGGCAGACGTTTGAGCATCTCGCCCACAATAGTAGTGGTAGTGGTTTTGCCGTTAGTACCGGTGATAGCGGCAATGTGACCGCCATACAGCCTGTAGCCAAGCTCAACCTCGCTGATGACCTCCAGTCCGCGCTGCTCTGCGAGCAGCACATTTGCGTTATCGCAGGCGATACCCGGAGAAAGCACCAGCAAACCTGCAATATCAAGCAGGCCTTCAAATGCAGCCTGACCGATGGCCAGCCCACCGCCAACGCTCTCTAAAAGCTGCAGCAGCTGCGGCTCTAAAGTACAGTCCATATCGTTATACAAATATACCTGCTGCTTTCTATCTGCCAGCACCTGCGCTGCGCCACGGCCGCTGATGCCTGCGCCGTAAACGATTACAGCATCCTTTTTAGTCATCAAGAAACACCCTCTATTCATAAACATACATAGGCTATAGCCCTTTCACCGCAAAATTTGCGACAAAACGGTTATAGCCGAAGATTTTTTATACAAATGCATTAAGCCACAGGCATAAGCCAATGACAGACAATACGCAGCTTACTGCTGTAAAAACACGCACAACCTTAACCTCAGGCCAGCCGCCCAGCTCAAAATGATGATGCAGCGGAGACATGCGGAAAATACGCTTACCGCCGCTAAAACGGAAGTAGGTAACCTGAATAATTACCGACAGCGCTTCCGCTACATAGATACCGCCGACAATAACCAGCAGCAGCTCTGTACGTGTCAAAAGCGCTAAAGCGGCAATAGCACCACCCAAAGCCAAGGAACCGGTATCACCCATAAATACCCTGGCAGGATGACGGTTAAACAGCAAAAAGCCCAGGCAGGCACCGGTCAGTCCCAAAGAAAAACCGCTCAGATCCAACATGCCCTGCATGTAAGCAATAAAAGCGAAAACCATGGTAACGGGCAGACTGACAAAGGAAACCAGTCCGTCCAGACCATCCGTCAGGTTTACGGCATTGGTTGTGCCAACCAAAAGCAGGAAGGCCAGCACATAATACCCCCAGCCTAAATCAATGACAGCATTGATGCCGGGAACCCACAGCTCCGTATTGCGGATATGAGTTTCGGCGAAATATACATAGGCACCGGCCAGAATGAACTGCAGTAAAAATTTCTGCTTGGCAGTCAGGCCCAGATTACGCTTCATTACAACCTTGATGTAATCATCTATAAAGCCTATGACCGCATGGCCTACTGTCAGCACCAGAGCAATAATTACATGGGGAGTAAAGTTGCCCCACAGCAAAGCAACCAGCAACGCTGCCAGCATCATAAGTCCGCCCATCGTCGGTGTGCCGCTTTTCGCCATATGGCTTGCCGGTCCGCACTCGCGGATAGACTGGCCGAACTTCAGCTTATGCAGATAAGGAATCAGCACCGGGCCGATTAAAGCACACACGATAAACGCAGTCACAGGAATTCCGATTAATTTTAACATCTACTAAAATCTCACTCTCTTAAGTTTACTTGAACAGCTCCAGCATTTTGTCAACCTGCATGGAATGGCTGCCCTTAAGCAGGATAATATCACCTGCGGAAGCCATCAGACGCAGAGCATCCGCTGCCTCCTGACGGTCAGCGCAATGCTTGCTCTTGCCGCCAAGCTCTGCAGCCTCATCCGCAATATAAGCAGCCTGCGGACCGTAGGTCAGTACAAAATCTACACCGTTTTCTACAGCCCAGCGGCCTACACGGCGATGCGCATCCTCACTGATATCTCCCAACTCCAGCATGTCTGCCAGCACAGCAATAGTGCGGGCCTTGCCATGCGCTGCCTTCTTGGCCTCCGCCAAGGTTTTCAGTGCCGCTTCCATAGAAGCAGGACTTGCATTATATGCGTCATTGATAAAGGTAATATCGCCGATATAAACGATTTCCTGACGGCTGCCTGTCAGACGGGCAGTTGCCAGCGCCTGCGCGCTTACTGCCATCGGCACGCCGTAGCAGAAGGCGCCGGCAATAGCGCTCAATGCGTTATAAACGTTATGCTCGCCAATCAGCTGCAGGCTTACATTGACAGCTTCACCGGTAGCCTTATGGGTACAGGTAAAGGTAGTACCTGCACCGGAGGTCACAATATCACTGCCGCGGAAGTCGCAGTTTTCGCCCAGGCCGAAGTAAACAACTTTTGCCTTGGTTTTGTCTGCTGCCGGCAGTACATATTCGTTATCGCCGTTGAGCACAGCAAAGCCATCCTCCGGCAAATTAAGTACGATTTCGCTTTTGGCCTTGCCGATGTTTTCCATGCTGCCCAAAAGCTCCATGTGGGTTTCGCCCACGTTGGTAATCAGACCGCTGTCAGGCTCGGCAATGCGGCACAGCTCGGCAATCTGGCCCAAGCCGCGCATGCCCATCTCCACAACGGCAATATCGGTATCAGGCTTAATACTCAGCAAGGTTTTCGGCAGACCGATTTCATTATTGAAGTTGCCCTGAGTTTTGACAACGTTATATTTGCAGCTCAGGCAGGCAGCCAGCAAATCCTTAGTAGAGGTTTTGCCGTTGGAGCCTGTGATAGCAAAAACCTTCAGGCCCTGCTTACGCAGACGGTAGGCATGCGCAAGCTGCTGATAAGCAAGCAGCGTATCCTCTACCATGAACACAGCAACGCCCGCAGGCAGGCCGCTCACCTCATGGGATACGACAACGCCCGCAGCACCCAGCTCCACAGCCTTGGCGCAATAGTCATGGCCGTCAAAATTATCGCCCTTCAGCGCTACGAATAATTCTCCCGGCTTTACCGCACGGGAATCGGTGGTTACGCCGGTAAACTCAAAATCTGCACAAACAGCCTTAGTAGCTGCTAAAACTTCACTGGCCTTCAGCATTTTTTATCACTCCAGTATTCCATTACAACTTCTTTATCATCAAAGTGAATAGTTCTGTCCTTCAAAATCTGGTAATTTTCGTGGCCCTTGCCGGCAATCAGAATAACATCATTGTCAGCAGCCTCTGCCAAAGCATAGCAGATTGCCTCACGTCTGTCGCTCAGACGGGTAACGTGCTTGCCTGCAGGCACATTTTGCAGTGCCGTAAAGATTTCGTCGATAATCAGCTCCGGATCCTCGGTACGCGGATTATCGGAGGTAACAACGATATTGTCAGCCAGCTCCAGCGCCAACGCACCCATCAGCGGACGCTTTTTGTTGTCACGGTCACCGCCGCAGCCGAACACAACCCACAGCTTACCGCGGGTAATGGAGCGCGCTGTTTTCAGCACGTTCTCCAAACCGTCGGGAGTATGTGCGTAGTCTACAATAACAGTATAAGGCTGTCCTGCCTCAACAAGCTGGAAACGTCCAGGGACGCCGTCAAAACCGTCGAGTACGGAGCCAATGATATCCTTGTCAATATTTTCAGCCAGCATTGCACCGATAACACCCATAACATTATACACGTTGAACTCGCCGGTAATCTTCAGCTCCAGGTCCATTTCGCCCACCGGAGTATGCAACAGCAGCTGCATATGCTTAGGTTCTACCGTAAAGCTCAGCGGATAGATGTCATTATCATGGCCTTCGCCGTAGGTCAGCACGTTGGCCTTGGTACGCTCGCGGATAATTGCGGAGCTCGGATCATCCATATTGAAGACAGCGTTTTTATTCGGCTTACTGCCGTCGGTCAGATGCTCAAAGAGCAGGCTCTTGGCATCGCGATAGTTTTCCATTGTTTTATGGAAGTCCAGGTGATCCTGGGTAATATTCGTCAGCACAGCGCAGTCATATTCAATGCCTGCCACACGCTTCAGCGCCAAAGCATGGCTGGAAACTTCCATTACGCAGTAGTCACAGCCGGCGCAGCACATAGCGTACAGTGTTTTCTGCAGGTCAACTACGTCCGGAGTAGTGTTATGAGATTCGGTAATCTCATCGTTAATCATAATATTGATAGTGCCGATCAGACCAACCTTATAGCCTGCCTTACGCAGAATCAGGCGAATAATATTCGTCGAGGTTGTTTTGCCGTTAGTACCGGTCACGCCGATCATTCTCAGCTTGCGTCCCGGATAATCATAAAAATACGGCGTTACCAGCTCCATAGCCTCACGCGTATCAGCAACCTTAATAAGAGTAACACCCTGCGGTACTTCAGCGGGAACGTCCTCCACCAGCGCAGCAACAGCGCCCTTCTCGGCAGCCATCGTCAAAAATTTATGTCCGTCTACAGTTGCACCCTTCAGGCAGATAAAAAGACTGCCGGCTACCACCGCACGGGAATCGGCAGTTACATCAGTAATAACTTTATCGGCACTGCCAATTACCTCAGCCTGCGGCAATAAGGCAAGGAGTGAAGCTAATTGCTTTTCCATTTATTAACCCCCCTGTTTTACGTTCTGCCCCTCAAGGAGCAAAGCCGTAAATTACTTCTAGTTTAATTATAGTATAGAATTTAAATTGAAACGGCAGCCAAAAGGCTGCCTCCCAAAAACCCATTCAAATTATATCACAATATAAACTGAATGGCTATGTTTATTTGTTATGCACAGCCAAAGAATTGCTGCTTCCGCCAGCCTTAACATAAATATTGCTGCGGGCAACACTCATACCCAAATACTGTTCGGCCAAACCGATAATACGGTCAGGACCCTTCAGCTGCTCAACCTCGATTTTCAGCTCGTTGTTTTTGGTGATAAGCTGAGCCTCCTGCTGTTGCAGGCTCACCAGCTCATTGCCATATTGCACCATAGCGTTACTGCGTAAAACAACAATAAAATAAGCTGCCATAATAAGTAAAAATGCTTTAAGAATTCTGTTGCGCAGCACTCTTCTCGGATCAGGTCTATGTACTTTTCTGCGGGCAGGCTGCTGAACCTCATATTGCTCGGCAGGCTGCTCCTGCCAAGCATAATTATCGTATTTTCTGGCAAGCATCAAAATCACCCTTCATCAAAACATCAAAATTTATCTATGTGCATCTGTCAAATCTTAATTGCATAACGCAGGCGCGCACTGCGGCTGCGCGGATTTTCTTCCACCTCTGCCTTGGATGGAACAATATTGCCTGTTTTGCGCAGCAAAGGCTTTTTACCGCATACGCACACCGGCAGCTGCGGCGGGCAAGTGCAGCCCTTGGCAAGCTTGGCAAAGGTCTGCTTAATAATTCTGTCCTCCAGCGAATGGAAGGTAATGACACCGATACGGCCGCCGCTCTTTAAGCGGTTCACGGCTCTTTCCATAGTATCTGCCAAAATTCCCAGCTCGTTGTTTACCTCTATGCGGATAGCCTGAAAGGTACGCTTCGCCGGATGCGGACCGTCAAGTCTTGCTCCCTTGGGAATAGCCTTTTTGATGACATCCACCAGCTCAAAGGTAGTAGTCAACGGCTTTTCTTTGCGCGCCGCCACAATAAACTGTGCGATACGCTTCGCCCAACGTTCCTCACCGTAACGGTGAATGATATCCGCCAGCTCTTCTTCCTTATAGTGGTTTACAATGTACTCTGCATCCAGACTTGCTTCTTTATTCATGCGCATATCCAAAGGTCCGTCATGCATATACGAAAAACCACGCTCCGGTGTATCCAGCTGATAGCTCGAAACACCAAGATCAAAAAAGATACCGTCAATTTCATCGATTCCCATAGAATCCAATACCTGGGAAAAATTTTCAAAATTGGACTTGGCAACTGCGGTTTTGCAGGTAAATTTGTTCAGCAAGCGTTCGGAACCGGCAGCAATAGCATCATCATCCTGATCAATGCCAATCAAAAGACCGCCTGCCTCCAGCTGTGCGGCAAACGCACTGCTATGACCTGCACCGCCCATAGTGCAGTCCACGTAAATACCATTTTTATCTGTTATCAGAAAGTCCACGCTCTCAGCGAGCAGAATACTTGTATGCTTAAATTCCATAGCCAACACCAATCTTATATTCCTAAGTCAGCAAGCTGCTCTGCAAGCTCGCTCACATCCTCGGCATTTTCTTCGTTATATTCGTTCCAACGGCCTGCATCCCAAATTTCGGCTCTGCTGCCTACGCCCACAATCACAGCATCCTTTTCCAGACCGGCATGACGACGCAGGTTTGCCGGCAAAAGCACTCTGCCCTGCTTGTCACATTCGCCCTCGCAGGCACCGCCAAAGAGAAAACGTGTAAAATCACGCGCTGTTTTGCGGCTCATCGGCAAGGCTGCCAGCTTCTGTTCCAACTGATGCCATTGCTCCATATCGTAAACAAAAAGACAGCCGTCCAGACCTTTGGTAATTATAAACTTACTGCCCAAACTTTCACGCAGCTTAGCAGGCATAGCAAGACGACCTTTTGCATCCAGAGTGTGTTCGTATTCACCTAAAAGCATTTTGTCGCCCCCTTTTTACCCACATTGCACCACTTTTCTCCATTATATCGTTTATTAGCCGTAAACGCAAGTATTTCACGGCTTAATGTGAAAAAATAATCAAAAAAACGTGAACTCTGTCAAGCTTATTTCGCAAAAAATTTTCAGTAATAAATTTGGCTTTTAGAAGCACAGATGATATAATGAATGAGTACGGATTTCGTGTACAATTTTTATAAAAAGGAGACTTATACAATGGTTACTAAAGATACCGGCATTATTGAAGCCGTTCAAAACCATCCTGAAATCATGGAGGTTTTCGCTGAATATGGTCTGGGCTGCATCGGCTGCATGGCTGCTCATTTCGAAACCATCGGTCAAGGCGCTGGCGCTCACGGCATTGATGTTGATGCTCTTATCGAAGATATCAATAAAGTTATTGCCGAAGCAGAAGCAAACAAATAAAATAGCGAAGCGGGATAAATACTGCACCGGCATATTTTCACCGCATAGAAAAAATGAGGGAGCTATCTCCAGCACAAGTGGGGACGGTTCCCTGTTTTCATAAGGAGGTCTCTGTTATGTTCAAAACTCGTAAGGTTGTAATCGTCGGCGCAGGTCACGTCGGCTCTCACGTTGCTTTAGCGCTCATCCAATCCGGTGAAGCAGATGATATTGTACTGATTGATATTCTTAAGGAAAAAGCTGCAGCACAGGCACTGGATTTGGACGACTGTGTCAGCGGTGCTCTTTGCGGTCACGACGCAAAAATCCGCGCCGGTGAATACAGTGAGCTCAATGACGCAGATATTCTGGTAATGGCCTTCGGCCGCAGCCGTCGTCCCGGCGAAACTCGTCTGGATATGTTTGATGATTCCATCAAGATGGCTAACGAAGTTATCAGCCACCTGAAACAGGTTGACTTCAAGGGAATTATGATCAGCATTTCCAATCCTGCAGATATTATCTGCGAGCATATCCGCCGTCAGATGCAGTGGGATTCGCATCGCTGCTTCTGCACCGGCACCAGCCTGGAAAGCTACCGCCTGCTGCGCGTACTCAGCGCCTCTACCGGCTACAGCCGTAAATCTATCCAAGCCTTCTGCATGGGTGAGCACGGTAATTCCAGCTTCGTTGTCTGGTCCCGCATCCGCATCGGCAGCAAGAGCTTTGCCCAGCTGCGCAGCGAACGTCCGGAGCTGGCTGCCCTCAGTCTGGATGATTTGCAGCTGCAGGTTAAAAGAGCCGGTGATATCGAGGTTGACGGCAAAGGCTGCACAGAATTCGGTATTGCCAATGCTGCCTGCATGCTGATTAAGGCTATCTTCCATGATCAGAAGCTCATCTGGCCCTGCTCCACCGCACTCAACGGCGAATACGGTCAGAAGAACGTTGCTGCCGGCGTACCCTGTGTCATCGGCAAGAACGGTATCGAAGAGATTCTTGAACTGAAGCTTACGGAAGAAGAGCAGGCTAAGTTCGCTGCCTCCTGCGACATTCTGCGTGGCTTTTTGGACAGAGCAGGCAGCTTGTAAGCTTCCGCCTTACCCCCAGCAAAAAACACCGGCATCCGCCGTACTCCAAGTACGGCAGACGTCGGTGTTTTCATGTTTTAGCATATATTAAACTCTTGCAGACTTTATGCTTAATACTCCCAGCTCAGGCCAACAGCCACCAGCTTGCTGGTGTCATCCCCCAGCTTGCCATAGCCAACAGCAGTATGCAGCAGCAAATCCTTCTGCAGGCTCTTACTGTAGCTCAGCTCCACCTCCTGCAGCCTGCCATCATGCTGCGCCGTCGGCTGCATATCAGCCCAGGTATAGCTCAGTCCCAGCTTGCCGCCATCAGCCAGATAATGGTTAACCTCCGCATAAACGCGTTTCGCATCTGCGCCCAGCCAGTCTCCCAAAATAGCATCCTTATATGTCCAGCCATTCTTCAGCACCCAATGGCCATACCAGGCGTCATTAGTTTTGGCAGCCTCCACGCGCAAATCCCAGCTGCCGTCCGGCACCAGCTGCGGAAAGTACATGCCAACATTATAAGCATTTTCACAGGGGAAGGCATGCGCCTGATCCTCGCCATACAGCGAAGCATAAACCTGCACGCCCGGGAAGCGGTATTTAAAATCAAGGCCCGCAATATCGTTCCAATTATCCTTTTCAGCATCATCTGCATTATCGCCCAGCAGCCAATGCTTGTTGAACTTCTTGAGCATCGACATACGCTCCAGACCAATCGTAAACGCATCCGTCGGCATAATATCTACGCGCACACCCACAAAAGCTGCATGATCCTTTTCTAGCGCCGAACCGGAACTTGCAACTCTGTTGCCCTCCAGCCTGCTGGCGAAGACGTTGACATTCGCCTTGCCCAGGAATTTCAACGCACCGTTGTCAAAGGTGTGCGGCTCCAGCAAATTCAGTTTAATTGCTGTCTGCGGTGTTGCATTACTGCCAAAGGCCAGCTGTCCTGCACGCCCTACGCCCCAGGACATCGGCTGCCTGCCGGCAGTAATCCCCCACACGCCCAAATGCGTTTTGGCATAGCCCTCAACAAGGCTGGCATCGCCATGCTCGTCCTTGTCCCAGCTGAAGCGTGGCGTAATGCCCACAGCCAGGTCCTTGCTCAGGCTGCCGCTGATGTGCAGCGTGCCCACAGCGTTAAAGCCATCGCCATAAAGATAGCCATTATTATTGTGGTTCAAAAGCTGCCAATGTGCCTTGGCGTTATTATACTTATACGCAGCACTGTCCTGCTGCAGATAGGAAAGGTCAACGCTCGCACCACGCAGCTTCACATTATTGATTTTCCCTGCACCCTGCAGGTAAGCAATCTCCTCTGCCAGTCCCGCGCGCATTGCATCCAGCCTGGTCTGCAGGTATGGCGGCAGCGGCTTGCTTTGGGCAATTGCTTCAGCCTGCAGCACCCATTTGGCCATGTCCAGGCGGCTATAAGGCTTGGTATTGGCAGGCATATCCTGGATATAGCCCATGCCCTCCAGCTTATCAAGATAACCGTAATAGCTGCTGTCCAGCGGCACGTCAGCCGTAACCAGCGGGCTGGCGGCGGCACAGCTGCAGCCCAAGGCTGCAGCAATTGCTATAGCACTAAGTAGTTTCTTCATCAGTTAGCATCTCCTATGCTTATAAATTTGTTCATTGCAAGTGTATATTATATCGCTTGCTTATCGAAAACAGTCTACAGTAATATATTGTAGCAAACTATATTCTATGTTTCAAGATTATTTTATATGCTGATGGCTAAACCTGTATATCGCAATATCATCTCGTTTGTACGATTTTTCAGAATTTTCGCTTGACTTTTGTTGCCCTCTTATTTATACTTAGCTTAGCTTCACATTTACAACAAAATAAGCAGGGCCTACCGGCTCATGTCGGTAGTATTTAGCAGTACCTATGGTATCCGAACTTCCGGATGCTATGTGTACTGCTTTTTTCTTAAGCACCTCATGTTGTATTTTGCTGAAGCAAAGATTATAATTAAAGGAGGAAAACAGTATGCCGTTAATATCTTCTTTTTACGGTATGTACATCAAGATGTATTTTCAAAGAAAAGAACACAACTCACCACATTTTCACGTCATATACGGTGAATACACAGGCGAAATCGAAATCAAATCATTAAAAATGCTAGAAGGAGATTTACCACCTAAAGCACTGGAGCTTGTCAAAGAGTGGGCTGCATTGCACCAAACTGCGCTGATGCATATTTGGGAAACACAGGAATTTATTAAACTACCACCATTAAAATAACAGGAGGTGCTACCATGTTTCATAAAGTTCAAGAAGTAAAAGCAATGCCAGATTTTATTTTAAAGGTTGACTTTATCAATGGTATTTGCAAGTATTATGATGTAAAACCGCTTTGGAAAATATGGCAGCCCTTTAGAGCTTTAGAATATACCAACGGTCTTTTTAACTTGGTTAAGGTTGATGTTGGTGGTTATGGTATCAGTTGGAATGATGAGCTTGATTTGAGCTGTGAGGAACTTTGGGAAAACGGCTACTGACCAGGCCATGGATATTTTAAAAACACCGCCTGAAGAACACCAGTACTTCAAGGACCTGTTAGCTAAGGAGCAGTAGGCTCCGCCCACACAAAAAAGCGCCTGTCCCAAGAGGTTGACGATAACAGCAGTATTGCTCAGCTTATGCAATATTTTGCTACCGCCGACGCAGGTGATTTTAGCCAAGGAAAGCTTTCACAATGTATCAACAATCTCAAAACCACAAAGGAGGGACTCGCAACTATGGATAATTTCAGCAAGCAAATTTATGAGGCTGGCATTAATGACGGAAGAGCTGAAGGAAAGGCTGAAGGCAAAGCTGAAAGCATCAAAAATCTTATGTCTACAATGAATGTCTCCATTGACCAGGCCATGGATATTTTAAAAACACCACCCGAAGAGCACCAGTACTTCAAGGACCTGTTAGCTAAGGAGCAGTAGGCTCCTGTTCAAAAAGCGCCTGCCATCCGGCAAGCGCTTTTTCTATTGCACGATATTTAACTCTAAGTTGCTCCCCTTACTCTTTTCTCCAGACCATCTTATTCACCACACCTGTGTAGCTTTGGATAATCTTCACAACCTTAGTAGATACGTTCTCATCTACATAATCAGGCACCGGCAGTCCGTCATCGCCATCAAGGTTCATCTGCACCGCTGTGTCTACAGCCTGCAGCAGGCTTTTTTCGTCAATGCCTGCGAGCACGAAGCAGCCTTTGTCCAGCGCTTCCGGGCGCTCCGTAGAGGTGCGGATGCACACCGCCGGGAATGCATGGCTGACGCTTGTGAAGAAGTTGCTTTCCTCCGGCAGTGTACCGGAATCAGATACTACAGCAAAGGCGTTCATCTGCAGGCAGTTGTAATCATGGAAGCCCAACGGCTCATACTGAATTACGCGCTTGTCCAGAGTGTCACGCGGTCAAAGCCGCCTGCGCCGACAAGAAGAAGTTTTATTTTCATGAATTGTCACCTCGGGGTTAGAGAATTTTATTTTGCTATTTAATTTATCTATTGTATGTTCTTGAGTCTAATGCTAAAATAAGAACAAAGAAGTAAGCTATATGCTTTATAGACTCATACACGCCACTAATTGCCAATGGAGGTCAGATTTATGGTTGCTATCTTAACTAATAACGATAAATTTAGTATTTTTAAAATAGGCGATTTACAAATTAAATTTAAAACATCACCATTCTTACAAAAATATATCTCTATTCTCAAATGGAACAAAGGCTATATTGAATGTATGGCAAAGTATTCTACTCTAGATACTCCCATAGAAGAATATATCGATTTACGCTATATCGCCAAGCGTTTGAGATTGCCGCAAGATATCTTTGATAATATACAGGAGGTAAGGATAGTATGAGTGTTCAGGAAATTGCAGACCAAGCAGATATGATTGTGGCTGGTTATGCTTTCAAAGTTTTAAAAGACCATATAGAAATTACTGATTTAAATAATTTATCCAAAACAGCAGTTATCCAAAACGACGAGCTTGTTGAATCTGTCATGAGTGATGAAGAAGACGCTATAGTAATGAAGTACTACAATCGCAATAAAGATTTATTGAAGGAGACTGTAAATGCCTAAATATTTCCCCTTTAAAATTTGTGGTTATTATTTATATTTCACAGCTCACTGTGTAGTTGAATGTATGCATGTACACGCTAGTAATGAAGAACTAACAGAACCTGGTTCTGCTAAGTTCTTTGTTCGAAGCGACGGCTCTTCAAAATTAACAGCTCGTGGACGATTAAAAGATAGAGAAATAACTGCCATTCAAAAATTCATCAAAGATAATTACGAAATAATGTACGTTACTTGGAGAACATTAAGCAGCAACGGATTCTATGAAAAATAAAATTTCAATCTTTCAAAACTGCTAAGGAGGGACTCGCAACTATGGATAATTTCAGCAAGCAAATTTATGAGGCTGGCATTAATGACGGAAGAGCTGAAGGAAAGGCTGAAGGCAAAGCTGAAAGCATCAAAAATCTTATGTCTACAATGAATGTCTCCATTGACCAGGCCATGGATATTTTAAAAACACCACCCGAAGAGCACCAGTACTTCAAGGACCTGTTAGCTAAGGAGCAGTAGGCTCCTGTTCAAAAAGCGCCTGCCATCCGGCAAGCGCTTTTTCTATTGCACGATATTTAACTCTAAGTTGCTCCCCTTACTCTTTTCTCCAGACCATCTTATTCACCACACCTGTGTAGCTTTGGATAATCTTCACAACCTTAGTAGATACGTTCTCATCTACATAATCAGGCACCGGCAGTCCGTCTTTGCCGTTATGAAAGAAGACACCATCGACTACTGCACCAGTTGCCCGGCCATCGTCGGCAAATGCACAGTCAAACTGCTCTACTACATGCTCTAAAGCCACGCGTCCAAAGCCACCTGTACCGACTAGAAGAAGTTTTCTTTTCATGATTTGTTAACTCACCTATTATTGTCAGAATTCTACTTGACTTTATTTGATTTCTCCTCTATACTTGACTATGGATACAACATTTACAACAACATAAGCAGGACCTCTCGACTTACGTCGTTAGTATTAAGCTATTGATGCAACTTTAGCTTTTAGCAGTACCTATGGTGCTCGGTTTTCCGAGCGCTATGAGTACTGCTTTTTTGTTTTTTTGCGTGCTCCATACACACAATATATCCTGACGAACTGTCAGTTTATATATTTTCAAACACAAATATGTTATAATTAAAGAAAGGAGTTCTTCTATGGGAACCAAAGACACTACTCAAAAGCGTTTAGAAGACTTTGAGGATATCTTTGCGGATATCAGTAACGTTCTTCTCTACGACGGTGAAGACGTTATCAAGGAAAACGAGCTTGAAACCGTCACTGTTAAAGACACCTACACTGTTGAACATCAAATCCACGAGGTGGAACGCGATGTAGCCAAAAGGTGGAAACACCACTCTCTACACATCTCGTTAATCGGCTTGGAGAATCAAACTGATCCCGATTACAAAATGCCGCTACGCGTCATCTGCTATGACGGTGCGTCCTACAGAGCACAGCTTAACGCAGAGGAGTCTAAGAAAACTTATCCTGTAATTACGCTCGTGCTTTACATGGGTACAGAAAAGCACTGGACTGCCCCTAAACAGCTCACAGATTGCTTTAAGTATGATGAAAGACTAAGCAAGTTTATCAGCAATTATAAGATTAACGTTGTAGAGCTTGCCTGGCTAAGTGACGAGCAGATTATAAAGTTCAAAACAGAGTTCCGAAATTTCGTTGAGCTACTGCGTGATACGCGCCTTGGCCGAAAGCCGCAATACTCCCCTATCCAGCTCAAGCATGTACATGAGCTTTTACAGCTTATGCGTGTTATGAGTGGTAACGACGAATATGAACAATTATTAAACCAAACTACCAATAACCTTAAACAGAATAAACTCAAAGGAGATGAACTCACTATGAAAAAGATTGTATCGCTTGGTTTTGATGAAGCCAGAGCTGAAGGCAAAGCTCAAGAAAAATTTGCTACCGCTAAGCGTATGCTTGCTCTTGGTAAAAGCCTTCAAGACATTATGCTGATTACTGATTTACCCATGAGTAAAATTCAAGAGTTACAGTCTGAAATTAAGTCTGCATAAAATTGTTTAGTTTTAACACCGCCCTGCGCATCAGCGTGCGGCGGTATTTTGTTTATTTACACCCCTTTTACTATATTGGCAGCATTTCTCTATAAAAGACAAAAAATCAAGTACTTCTATATTGCATATTGCCGATAAATTAGCATGTTGTAATGTTAAAACTCACACGAAAACGGTGTTTTAGCTCCGGCGGTAAGTGTTGTTGTATGTATTCTAAGACATTTAAATTCAGTTCAATAAAAGTGTTTACTACACTTTTAAATGCTACAAAGTTATACGGAACGATGTTCCATTCACCTATTATATATTATTGAATTGAGATTTTATATCCGCGTTATATTTGACGCTTACCCATGGTCTCGCCCAAATCGCTGCCTACGGCGTTCAGATGCACTTCAGAATCTGCCAGCTCCAAATCATGGAAGAAGACACCGTTCAGTGTATAATATATATTTAAGTGCTTTAGATACTTTTCAACGCTTTTTATCAAATTCGCCTTAAACATAACTATTGCTTGAACGCAAAGAAGAGATCGATTGTTTCATTGAATATAGTGTTATAAGCAAACGACTTGCTAGAATAATTCACTTTATAACCCATTATTTCTCAGGCGCATATTTTTGCATTAAACATTGTCCATCAATTAATGCCTTTAAGTCAATAATGTCCATGATATTAAATAAATCATTGTAAAAAACGCTCAAATATTGAATCAAATCATCAAAAATAAAATAGCATAGAGTTAATAATAGCTTTATTGCCCCCAAATTAGATTCCTCTAACCCCGCATCGCTTATTAATGAATTATATCCTTGAAACCCATGAGAGAAGGAAGAAAATTGGGAATATAGATTATCATATACTACGCTCCACGCTGCTTGTGATTCGTATTTAAACAATGTATTACTCAATTGGTAAAAAGAGTTCAATTTAGAATCATATATCTTGTACCATTTATCTATCTTTTTATGTTTATCGCCTTTTCTATAGCTTTGATTAATCTTTTCTCTATAACTTTTTCCAAGCAATAAAAAAGGATCGTTTTCATAAAATTTAATTCCGCAATTACGCATTTTCTCTAATTCGTTTAACTTCATCTCTATATTAACTGATTGAGTACTATTGCTTATTTTTATTTTTCTCTCTATATCAGCAATATAATTCCATGCTACAACATTACGATAACACTGCACTTTAGACGATAGTTTAGCACCATCTATTATAAAAAATAAAAACTGTATATATGATTCATACAGACTTCTAGCTAAAATTTGAGCACTAGATGAATTTCCATGTTCCATTAATAACATAACACTATTAAAACTTTCTTTGATGCTTTTTAAATAACGCAATACATGGTTATAAGAGACAGTTCTATCGTTATGTTTGTCAATCTCTTTGATAATTGATTGCAACGCATCATCAAATACTTTAGACATAAATTTTACATCAGAAATTATATCAATCTTCAGAATCCAGTTATTACTATGCAAATCATCCACCCCCATTTAAGATTATTTGTCAGACTACTTACGATAACAAAAACTTTATTATAAGAATATTATATACGTAATCTAAGGACTCATCTATAAGGAATTAAAAAATATAAACAATGAACCATAAAGCAAATTTCTTTCTCCTATATTCTCTCCCCACCTACAACAAACACCGCCATGCACGCTGTACGCGCTCGCTTGGCGGTGTTCTGTTTAATTTATGTGATACATTTTAGCGTACATTCTAATCTCCTGTCTTTGCTTACTTTGTTTTTTCTTTAACCTTAATGCAATCTTAGACATATGTCGCTTTCTTATATTTGCGATCTTTTTTTCTCCTTCATATACTGATTCTGCTCTTTTTACATAATCAATATAATTACCATTAGAATTTCCAGCATTACCATGTCTCTCAGAGTAGTTCCTGTATAATTCTTTTTTGCTTACTTTGTTATTATTTTTAGTCATAAAGGAATTTCTTTTAATGGTTTTTATTTTGCCATATGCACGACAGTAATATTTTGCTTGTGTCTTCTGTCTGATAGTAACATTGACTCCATCGAAAGAAAAACCCAAATAGTTAATTATGTTAGAATTTTTATCTGTCTTTTCCAGATAACCATTATTTATATTAAGAACTTTTTGATGTTCATAATAAAAAATATTCTTTTTCTTATCTTCTAAAATCAGATTCGGTATAGCGTTTATTTCATTTATAATAGAGTCATAGATTTTCTTGAAAACCCCTTCTTCAATATTAGGCAAAACTATGATTATATCATCAGAATAGCGCATATAAAGACCGTTGTTTTTTTCTTCAATAAGGTGCTTCATGGCTAAATCAAATTCCATCATATAGATATTAGCTAAAACACCACTAATAGGTGAACCTTGTGGTATGCCATTCTCTAGATTTCGGTTTACGTGAATGCATTTCTTCTTTAAGCTATTCAAAGTCTCATTGTCAGGCAATGCCGTTTTCAGTTTATTAAATTTATGCTTACCAGCTAAATTATTCGGCAAATTGTTTATAGCTAACAGTTCTTCTAATTCTATCATAGAAAATCTCGTTACATTCTTAAAAACAGCGTAATAGTCTTCACTAAGCTGCTCAACCCCCAATAAATTACATAATCTTTTTTTCAAATACATATGATCTAATGACGGAAAAAAATCCTTAAAGTCGCCAATAAATACATATGCTTTTTCTTGCTTTTTTATAAAATCAAAAGCTCTTTTCGAAAAATGGATATTAGATTCTCCTTTTAAGTTAGACCTATATGCAATCGCACAATAATTAAGTGAATTTTTATCTAAAAATTCACTTAATTTATCATTTAAAAGTATGCCATAATACTTATATATTAAGCTATCCATATGTGCTGCATAACACAATACACGCTCTTTGGTGTATTGTCCTTTATCTTTACTGAACTTAACAATTTTTTTAGTGTAGGAAATGAACGGAAAAAATTTATGCTTTTTTATATTTTCACTGTTCGTTACGTAACTAAATGCATCATCAAGTTTCATTTTTCTGTCAAAATGGGTATATTGTGGACCGAAATATTTAGGATATCTTTGTTTGAACTCATCTGCATCCATGTCTTCACCTGTATTTTTAGAAGTATCCGTTAACACGGAGGTGACCATTCCCAAATTAACGGATATAGTCTTAAACGATATGCAGTATAAAATATACGTCACATAACAGTCACCATGAGTCTCAACTTACTATCATGTTATAATAATAGCAAGGGAGGACAATCAAATGCCAGCAACAGTAATTCTGACATTAGCAATCTGTCTTTGGTTATACCTCGACAATGCCAATGTAGCACCGCAGTTCGACTATTGCAAACGATGCATTGCATCATTTGCAATAAATCTAGTAAGTAAGCACTTGACTATAAGCCCATCTCGATGACGTATAATAAGTTGCGCAAATTCAATTTAAAAAGATAGACATAGAGACTACCTTTGCTTACAATTAAGTTACCACACAAAACATGAAAGAAGG